>OJEO01000009.1_pt1 | contig 223908 bp, 211 predicted proteins | sample 1593621 | NCBI WGS metagenome assembly OJEO01 (sample SAMN05416875, study PRJEB24817) | seawater metagenome | isolation source: Sea water | place: Canada:Atlantic | collected 2013-11
GGAGGTTGGCTTAGAAGCAGCCATCCTTTAAAGATAGCGTAACAGCTCACTGGTCAAGCGTTCCTGCGTCGAAAATGTACCGGGGCTTAAGTTATTCACCGAAGACGCGGATGCACACTTTTGTGTGCGTGGTAGCGGAGCGTTCCGTAAGCCTGTGAAGGGGTCCTGCGAGGGGCCTTGGAGGTATCGGAAGTGAGAATGCTGACATGAGTAACGATAAAAGGGGTGAGAGACCCCTTCGCCGAAAGATCAAGGTTTCCTGCGCAATGCTAATCAGCGCAGGGTTAGCCGGCCCCTAAGGCAAGGCCGAAAGGCGTAGTCGATGGGAACTCAGTTTAATATTACTGGGCCATTGGGTGGTGACGGATGACGTGTATCGTATTTCCTTATTGGATTGGAAGTGCGGTGAAGTTGTCCCAGGAAATAGCCCCCATTTAAGACCGTACCCCAAACCGACACAGGTGATCAGGTAGAAGATACCAAGGCGCTTGAGAGAACTCTGCTGAAGGAACTCGGCAAATTACCTCCGTAACTTCGGGAGAAGGAGGCCCACCATAAAGGCAACTTTTTGGTGGGGGCACAGACCAGGGGGTGGCGACTGTTTATTAAAAACATAGGGCTCTGCGAAGTCGTAAGACGACGTATAGGGTCTGACGCCTGCCCGGTGCTGGAAGGTTAAAAGGAGGAGTGCAAGCTCCGAATTGAAGCCCCAGTAAACGGCGGCCGTAACTATAACGGTCCTAAGGTAGCGAAATTCCTTGTCGGGTAAGTTCCGACCTGCACGAATGGCGTAACGACTTCCCCACTGTCTCCAGCAGAGACTCAGTGAAATTGAATTCCTCGTGAAGATGCGAGGTACCCGCGGCTAGACGGAAAGACCCCATGAACCTTTACTACAGCTTCACAGTGGCATTAGTCATGATTTGTGTAGGATAGGCGGGAGACTTTGAACCGTAGGCGCCAGCTTGCGGGGAGTCGTCCTTGAAATACCGCCCTGATCCTGATTGATGTCTAACCGCGAACCGTTATCCGGTTCCGGGACCCTGTGTGGTGGGTAGTTTGACTGGGGCGGTCGCCTCCCAAAGAGTAACGGAGGCGCGCGAAGGTAGGCTCAGTCCGGTCGGAAATCGGACGTTGAGTGCAATGGCATAAGCCTGCCTGACTGCGAGACTGACAAGTCGAGCAGAGACGAAAGTCGGTCATAGTGATCCGGTGGTCCCGCATGGAAGGGCCATCGCTCAACGGATAAAAGGTACTCTGGGGATAACAGGCTGATGACGCCCAAGAGTCCATATCGACGGCGTTGTTTGGCACCTCGATGTCGGCTCATCGCATCCTGGGGCTGGAGAAGGTCCCAAGGGTATGGCTGTTCGCCATTTAAAGCGGTACGTGAGCTGGGTTTAGAACGTCGTGAGACAGTTCGGTCCCTATCTACCGTGGGAGTAGGAGTTTTGAGAGGATCTGCCCTTAGTACGAGAGGACCGGGGTGGACATTCCTCTGGTGGAGCTGTTGTCACGCCAGTGGCATTGCAGCGTAGCTATGAATGGACAGGATAACCGCTGAAAGCATCTAAGCGGGAAACCCCCCTCAATACGAGAGCTCCCTTGAGAGTCGTTGTAGACTACAACGTTGATAGGCTGGGTGTGGAAGCGTGGTAACACGTGGAGCTTACCAGTACTAATAACTCGATTGGCTTGATTCATTTCAGATTGTTTCTTGGCCAAGCTAGCAGCCGCTAGCGAACAAGAAACGTTGGCGCTCATACGCGTGGACATATATGTTCCAGTTTACTGGCATGTTCATGTAATGATTGCTGGACGATATCTTTACTATTTAATTTCTGACATGCATTGACCGGGTGGTTATTGCGTGACGTCCCCACCCGATCCCATTCCGAACTCGGTCGTTAAGCGTCACAGCGCCGATGGTACTTTGTCTTAAGGCACGGGAGAGTAGGTCGCTGCCCGGTTTATACATTTCAGAAACATCCTCCATAACGAAAATTAACATAATCAGCGTCGCGCAAGCGGCGCTTTTTTTGTGCTTAAAATCTAGGCCTTCTCTCATTCAGATGTTGTGACTTAAGTGTAACGCTAATTAAAATAGGAATTATATCCTTTCCACTCGACTCCCCACTATGTTCCTCTTATGTTCCTTTGGCTTTCAGGATAATAGAGGCAAATATGAGAATTTTAGACAATATAAGTAGTCTCTATATCGATTTTGATGCTTTTTTTGCTAATGTGGAAAAGCAGCTTAATCCTGATACATGGCATTACCCTGTTGGGGTGACGCCTTTTCCTTCCGAACATTCCAGCCTTATCGCCCAGTGTTACGTCGCTAAAGCCTATGGGCTACATCGCGGGATGAAAGTGAGTGAAGCCAAGGTTATCTGTCCTGATCTTCGCGTTATAACGGCCCGGCACAATGTGTATGTAGAAATACATCATAAGATCATTGCGGCTATTGAAAAACATATTTCAGTCAAGAAAGTTTGGTCTGTTGATGAAATGGAATGTGATTTTGGAGCGCGGGATGATGAGTCTTGTCTCAGTCTGACCCGAAAAATAAAGGCGCAGATTGCCGAGGACATCGGGCCCCATATTACGCCATCAATTGGTCTTTCTTCCTGTAATTTATTAGCAAAAATCGCAGCAGAAATGAAAAAGCCCAACGGGTTTGAAGTTCTTCACCCACGGGACCTGCCAGGGAAGTTGCTGGAAGTCCCCTTGCGGGACATTCCGGGAATCGCGACGAATATGGAGCTGCGACTGAATCGTGCCGGAATCCAGACAATGGAAGACTTCTGGAATATCTCCGCCAAGCAAGCCCGGGCAATCTGGCGAAGTGTTGAAGGCGAGCGAATTTGGTGGATGATTCATGGGTATCCGGTCGAGAAAATCCCTCCTAAACGGTCAATGTTTGGCCATAGCCGTCAACTTTCAGGGGAGTGGACAACGCCGAAACGGGCTGAAGATTGCCTACGCCTCCTCACAGCGCAGGCGGCGCGCCGAATGCGTAAAGAAGGATTTTTGGCAACGAAGCTGAATATTTCCCTTCGAACTCTAGATGAAAATAGAATTTCCAAAGAAGTACGCTTTTCTCCGGCGCGGGATGATTACACTCTGTTGCGAAAAATGCGCATGGCCTTCTGGGCATGTCTCGACATGGCTCAATCAGACCGGCTGCGCTTTGCGCGGCCTGGCACCCTCAGGGTGAGGCAGGTTCACATCACCTTGCATGGCCTCACAACGAAGGGGGCTTTTACCGACAATCTATTTTCAAAAACAGAAGATCGGAAAAAGCAGGATAATCTTAGCCGGCTCTCTGATGTCATTGATCAAACAAATCAAAAATACCAAAGTAACATTTTAACAATAGGGCCACAGGAGCAACCCCCGGGGGATTATGCCGGCGGAAAAATAGCCTTTGGCCGTATTCCGGATGCGATGGCCTATGCAAAACGGGTGCAATTAAACGGAAAGGATAAACGCCGCCCCAAAGCGTCTTAACCTCTGTAAAAAGTCTGAAAGAATAAGGATTTAGGGCTTGAAGGAGTGAACGCGGAGCCCTATATCACGCTTCTCATTGACGCGGGGTGGAGCAGCCCGGTAGCTCGTCAGGCTCATAACCTGAAGGTCGTAGGTTCAAATCCTACCCCCGCAACCAATCACAATCCTTTTAATGATCCTTTCTCAAAGAATTAGCTCTTGAATAGGCTGTCAGGGGCGCGTTCTCTACAGGGCAATTTGCCAATTAGGGTTCAAAGGCATTGGTTTCATTGAAATAATTTCCAAGACTATCGGCAATTACCATCTCCTCTCATCGGATTTGAGACCGTCTAAATTTGGTATAGCGCTCCCAAACAGAGGTGATGCGGCGAGTAAAATTCTACTTTAGATCAGGGGCTGAACCTTGACGAGACTTTACATCAAAGCCTTTGGGAGCGACCCGTTTAAATCGCGCTCCGGAACACAAAGACAAGATGGGCGTTTTTCTCACACTCCCCAAATTCACATGGAGAAATAAAATGGTATCCAGACGCGACTTCATTGAAAAGGCTTCAGTCGGAGCCGCAACCATAGCTGCCGCCCCTATATTGATGGGGGGCGCTCAAAAGGCGCAGGCCCAAGCGAGCGCTCCTGTTTTTGAACAATCCAACCGGACAAAAGGCGGGAAATGGCGCTCCAGATTTCGGTTAGGGCAGGGCGGCGCACCAATAGGCGGCTCCAGCGGAATAGGTCTGAGTGATGAACAGGCCTTGGCAACTTTAGCCAGTTCCTGGGACTCCGGCATGCGATTTTATGATACATCTCCTTGGTATGGACTCGGATTAAGTGAACGCCGTTTTGGAATGAGTCTGCATCGTAAAGTCAAATCAGACTATGAACTTTCAACCAAAATCGGACGCCTTTTAACGGCGGCGCCAACCCCGCCTGAAACGGCCTGGGCCGAAGCGGATTCGTTCGATTACACATATGACTACAGCGCGGAAGCCACCCGCCGCTCCGTCGAAGACAGCCTGCAACGTCTTGGCATTTCCGCGATTGATGTCATATTCATTCATGACCTCTCACCTGATAATGGCGATTTCACAGGCTCGGATTATGAAGATTACATGCAGCAAGCCATTCAGGGAGCGATGCCGGAATTGACGAAAATGCGCGAAGAAGGCCTGATCAAAGGCTGGGGTATGGGCGTCAATACATTGGACCCCATATTGCGCTGTAATGAAGCCGCCGATCCGGATTTGCATCTGGCTGCCTGTCAATACACTCTGATGGACCATGCCGAATCCTTGGAGAAACTTTTTCCGAGTTGTGATCACCGCGGTATATCTATTGTCGTCGGTTCTCCTTTGAATAATGGGTTTCTGGCCGGAGAAAACCGATATAATTATAGCGGCGAAATTCCCGAAGGGTTCAAAGCAAAACGTGCCCGTATGGCGGCCATAGCCAAATCTCACGGCACAGACCTCCGCACCGCGGCGCTGCATTTCTGCTCTGCGCCCGAAACCGTTTCGACGATTATTCCGGGGGCAAATAAACCGATCCAACCGCGCGAAAATGTAAAGTCCATGCAGACCGATATACCGGCCGATTTATGGGCAGAATTAAAGTCTGAAAAACTGATTTCGGAGAACGCCCCAGTTTAACCCAAAGGAGGGCGCCTTAGGGGGCCTAACTCGTCTCTTCATCAAAGCGGACGTCTTTTATTAGGATGACCGCATAGCTAGCCTCCGAGATTGTCGGGGGCTCTTGCTTCAATGAAACGATTCACATTCACGAAACTGCTCTTGAAGCGTCAAATTAAGGGCGGGGTCTTTCTCCCTCTGATACTTCCTAATTATCACTTTCATCTCTTCCTTCTAATTATCACTTTCATCTCTTCCTTTTCATTTGTTTTATTTTTTAACCGGTGTTGGAAAAAGGGGCTGTCTGCGAGGTGTGAGGATGAACGGGGAAACGTGGAAGCTTGGAATAGAGTTTTTACATCCCCACGTCTTACGGTCGTAAGTCGAAAGGCCTCGCAGTAGCGTCTTTTTCCACTGAGGGCCGAAGCAGATAGTCGAGACGTGATCAGCTCTCCTCAGGCCGCCCAACTCACAAAGCGTTACCCTTGCTCGTCCAACGACAAACGCTATCCGATTACCAGTCAGTCAACGTGCACTTGACCTGCCCGCGCAATCGAAACATTTTTCAGTTAATCCAAAAGCGGGGCCTTTAATCCCGTCGATCAAACTAACACGTTTAATATAGCGCAGGAATTAAAGGTGAGGATCTATCTCTTGGTATTTTTGTAAGGAGTTGAAAAATATAAAGGTTTTAAAAAGATAAACACGGATCATCCTTCATCGCGATATTTAATCTGTCATTCCCCGACTTGATCGAGGAATCCATGAGGTGAACTTTGCGCGGGAAGAAAATTCATGTTTTATCTTAAGAGCGAATAAAAAACAAAATGGAGAAATTCGAACATCTTGAAGCGGCCCCGTATGGATTACCCGGCCAAGCCGGGTAAGGACGGAATATTATTGTTCCTCTTCCCGAATTTTATGATTTCATTTTCTTGCCCCCAATCGAAATTGACGACTTTCTTGCCTCGGCGGCCGCATCCGCTTTTTCCTGAGTTCTGTCTTTTTTGGGTTTTTTTGCTTCTTTATTCCCGCGTTGATTATTTCCTTTTGCCATGACCGGACTTTCTAATACCCGCTCGCGACCTGCAAAATGACAGGCTCTAGAGTTCAACTCCACAGGGGAGTTTGAGCGGAAAGCATATCCTCTGCTCAATTAGAAAATTAGCAAGGGGGTTGCGCAGATACCAAAAATTGCCGGAGATGGATTGCCGGAATGGGGTTTCGCTATGACGCAGAAGGAAAAGTTGACGGGCAATGAGAATCACGAACACAGTAAATTAAATATGAGAAGCATAAAATTAACAGCTTGGGGAGGTAGCAAATACTATGAATGACTTACTAACTTTATCTTTCGAGTTACAATCTGTTCTCGTGTTTGGCTACTTCGGCTATTGTATTGCCTCTATTGGGCACCGTTCAAGCCACACATTTGAAGATAGAGTTCTACAAATACTATCATTTGGCTTTATGAGTTTAGTGCTTTTTAAGTTTTTTCAGTGGTTGGCCAACTTATGCCCGCTATTTAATGGGGTAGTTATTCAAGATGTAATGGGAAAATTAATACAGGCTTTTATCATGCTAGTTTTTGCTATATTAATTTCGGCTATTTGGAAAACGAATGGCAAACGAATATTTAGTCAAGCTCTGAAAACTTTTGGTGTAACAAACGAAGATGACTTCCCCTCAACTATAGCTTCAATCATCCATGGTCATTCCAAAATGACTTGGGACTATATTAATTTGCACATGAAAGATGGACGAACAATTCAAAGTGATATGTCAATGCTGGGAGCTGGCAAAACTCCAGGAAATATTCCACTGCTTGACGACGAAGGCAATGTGGCGATCTATGTAACCAAAATTTTTCGTTCTAATGATAATGGAGTTGATACTTTCAATCCCAAAAATGCTTCGGGTTCATTTAAATTAAATTATTATCCAAAAGAGCAAATAGACAGTTTAGAAATATGTTGGAGAGTGCCTACTTAGTAGGCTTATTTGAGCCAGCGCTTTGAGAGCCACTTTGTCCTTGAGACGTAGTAGGGCTAGCAGAATTTTGACAATTCCCTAAGCTATTATTTGGCTTGACAGTGACCTTTGGGCTGGAGCTGTCGCCAATATAAACTCTTTTACTGGATTTTGATTTTTCGGTCATGCTTAAAATATATAGACAAAAGAAAACAAATCAAGAACATAATAAAAAGATTTTCGAACCAACTAATAAGATGAACTCTTCCCTACTTGACCATTCCGTTAGATTACTCCCCAAACCCTGAACTATGACGCTTTTTTACGAAAATATCGAGCATATCTTCGGGGAAGGTATCGTTGTGAAGTTTGCCGTTTCTATCAAACCACTGGCAGGCCCACGCTTCGGCGTCTGCGCCTTTGATCGTCATTTTCGGTCCGCCGGATTTAAGGCGGACGATTTGGCCTATTTCGAAAATTTCCATTTTGGGACTTTCTGTCTCTAATTAATTGCGGGCGACTTTAGCGTAATCTCATGCGTAGTTGCGGCTTTTATCAGGCCTTATCAGTCGCAGAGATTTGGTATTTAACGGGTTCAGTAAAAACAAATGTGCATAATCCTTCGCGGCATAGCCGCTCCGGCGACTCGTTGCATTTAATCCCCCGGATTAAATGCGGTCACGAGTCGTCCATTTTGAGCGCCGCGATAAAGGCTTCTTGCGGAATCTCTACCTTCCCGAATTGGCGCATCCGCTTTTTACCCTTTTTCTGCTTATCCAGCAGTTTGCGTTTCCGGCTGGCGTCTCCGCCATAGCATTTTGCGGTCACGTCTTTGCGCATCGCGGCAATAGTCTCGCGGGCGATGATACGTCCGCCAATCGCGGCTTGCACCGGGATTTTAAACATGTGGCGCGGGATGAGGTCTTTGAGCCGTTCCACCATTTGGCGTCCCCGGCTTTCGGCATTGTTTCTATGGACGAGCATAGAGAGCGCATCGACCGGATCGTCATTGACCAAAATGCTCATCTTGACCAAATCGCCTTCGCGCAGGCCAATGCCTTGATAATCAAAACTGGCATAGCCTTTGGAAACGGATTTCAAGCGGTCATAAAAATCAAAGACCACTTCATTGAGCGGCAGCTCATATTCGACCATAGCGCGTTGTCCAACATAGGTGAGCGCCGTTTGAATGCCGCGACGGTCCTGGCAGAGTTTCAAAATCCCGCCGAGATAATCATCCGGCGTCATAATTGTGGCTTTGATCCAAGGCTCTTCAATATGTTCGATGTTCATCACATCCGGCATGTCGGCGGGATTATGAAGCTGGATTTGCTCGCCGTCGCGCATGCTTAAAGTGTAAACCACGGAAGGGGCTGTCGTAATAAGATCAAGGTCAAATTCACGCTCGAGACGCTCTTGAATAATCTCTAGGTGCAATAGTCCGAGGAAGCCGCAGCGGAAACCAAAACCGAGCGCGGCGGAGGTTTCCATTTCATAGGAAAAACTGGCATCATTCAGGCGCAAACGGCCCATCGCGTCGCGCAAATCATCAAAATCCGCCGCATCGACGGGGAAGATTCCACAGAAAACCACGGGCTGGGCCGGTTTAAATCCGGGCAGGGCCTTTTCGGTCGGGCGTTTATCTTCGGTGACGGTGTCGCCCACGGCGGCGTCTGCGACTTCTTTGATAGAAGCGGTAAAGAATCCGACCTCGCCCGGCCCAACCGAGGCCACATCTGTGGGTTTGGGTTTGAAGACGCCGACTTTATCAACCGTGTAGCTCGCGCCCGTATTCATCGTGCGAATGCGCATGCCTTTTTTAATCGTGCCTTCCATAACGCGGAACAGCACGACCACGCCCATATAGGTGTCATACCACGCATCGACGAGCATGCCTTTGAGCGGCGCGTTCGCATCCGCTTCGGCGGGCGGGGGGAGGCGGCGCACAATCGCTTCTAGAACGTCTTCAATGCCAATGCCGGATTTCGCCGAACATTCCACCGCGTCTGAGGTGTCCAGACCGATGACATCCTCGATTTGGGCTTTCACTCTTTCTGTATCAGCGGCGGGTAAGTCAATTTTATTGAGAACCGGTACGATTTCGTGGTCATGGTCAATTGCCTGATAGACATTGGCCAATGTCTGTGCCTCGACCCCTTGGGAGGCATCGACAACAAGGATAGACCCTTCGCAGGCAGAGAGCGAGCGGGACACCTCGTAAGCAAAGTCAACATGACCCGGCGTATCCATCAGATTAAGGATATAGGTCTCGCCGTCTTTGGCATTATATTCAAGGCGAACGGTTTGCGCCTTGATGGTAATCCCGCGTTCTTTTTCAATATCCATATTGTCGAGCACTTGCTCGCGCATTTCCCGGTTCGTCAGCCCGCCTGTCACCGCAATCAGACGGTCGGCCAGAGTGGACTTTCCATGGTCAATATGGGCCACAATAGAGAAGTTACGGATTTTACTTTGATCGGTCATTGCGGGTTATTTAGCGTAAGGCGTAAGAGAAGCAAGCACCCTCTGCTGTGCCAGCGCTTTGCGTAAGAAACCTCGCAATACATGATAGGCTTAGCCGATATTTCTTATTGGAAAAATCGATTGGCTCTATGGACATATATTCGTTAAAAATATCTCCTATACTCTAAAAATAATTAATCGGAGAAAGCATATGGAACATCAAGTCGGAACCGCTGTTTGGGATATTAATGAGAGCGAGCAGGAGGGCCGCTGCCCTGTTATGCACGGCACGAACAAAAGAAACTCAGGAAATGTCGCGGCGAACCGCCATTGGTGGCCCAAAACATTAAATGTCGGCATGTTGCATCAGAATCCCAAAGAAGGGAATCCGATGGATGACGATTTTGATTATCCTTCTGCCTTTGCTGCGGTGGATCAGGATGAGCTTTACGCCGATATGAAAAAAGTTCTGACGGATTCAAAAGAGTGGTGGCCGGCGGATTATGGCCATTACGGGCCGTTTTTTATTCGGATGTCTTGGCACGCCGCCGGGACTTATCGCATTTATGACGGCCGAGGCGGCGCCTCAGCCGGTATGCAGCGTTTTGCGCCCTTAAACAGCTGGCCGGATAACGGCAATCTCGACAAGGCCCGGCGTCTGCTATGGCCCATCAAGCAAAAATATGGCCGCGCAGTCTCTTGGGCTGACTTGTTGGTCTATGCCGGTAATGTGGCGCTGGATGATATGGGACTAAAGACCTTTGGCTTTGCCTTTGGCCGTGAGGACGTATGGGAACCTGAGCAAGATGTCTGGTGGGGCCCGGAGACTGAGTGGTTGGCCAATGAGCGCTACCGCGGGGACCGGCAGTTAATGGAACCTTTGGCCGCTGTGGTTATGGGTTTGATTTACGTAAATCCCGAAGGGCCAGAGGGCAATCCGGATCCTTTGGGATCTGCACGCGACATTCGCGAAACCTTTGCGCGTATGGCGATGAATGATGAAGAAACCGCGGCGCTTACTATCGGTGGACACACATTTGGTAAAACCCACGGTGCCCATGACCCTGAAAAATATGTCGGCCCAGAGCCTGAAGGCGCTTCCATGGCGGAGCAAGGCCTTGGCTGGGCACAGGAAAAAGGCGACAAGGCCGCCAGTATGACGACCTCAGGTCTTGAAGGGGCCTGGACCGCCAATCCAACCAAATGGGATAATGGCTATCTGGATGTCCTACTTGGTTTTGAGTGGGAGCTGACCAAATCTCCCGCAGGCGCACATCAGTGGACGCCGAAAAAAGGGCAAGGCGCCCCCGAAGCGCCTGACGCGTCTGATCCCTCCAAAACGCGGCCTTTGATGATGTCGACCGCTGACATGGCGATGAAAATGGATCCGGAATACCGCAAAATTTGTGACCGATTCCACAAGAATCCGGATCAACTGGCGGATGCCTTTTCCCGGGCCTGGTTTAAACTCCTGCACCGCGATATGGGACCGAAAGTCCGATTCCTTGGAAAAGACGTTCCCGAAGAAACGCTGGTCTGGATGGACCCTGTGCCGGAAGCCACGGGCGAGCCGCTCTCTGATTCAGAGATTTCGGCGTTGAAGGAGACCCTCTTGTCATCCGGCCTTAGCGTTTCTGAATTAGTTTCGACCGCTTGGGCGTCGGCCTCGACCTATCGCGGGTCTGATATGCGCGGCGGAGCAAATGGCGCGCGCATTCGGCTTGCACCGCAAAAGGATTGGGAAGCAAATAATCCAAAACAGCTCTCCAAAGTTCTGAAAAAACTCGAAGCCATTCAAAATGATTTTGCCGGAGACGTGTCTATGGCCGATCTGATTGTTCTAGGCGGCTGCGCCGCCGTTGAAAAGGCCGCCAAAGATGCCGGTCATAATATTTCCGTCCCGTTTACGCCGGGCCGGACAGATGCCACAGAGGAAATGACGGATGTTGATAGCTTTGCGGTTCTCGAACCCACGGCTGATGGGTTCCGCAACTTTATACGCGGAGAGCATTATCGCCAAGCCGAAGACATTCTGATTGATCGCGCTCAACTTCTCACTTTGACAGCACCTGAAATGACGGTCCTCGTGGGCGGCTTACGCGTCCTGGGCGCAAATACTAAAGGTGATCACGGCGTTCTCACTGACAAGGTTGGACAACTAACAAATGACTTCTTTGTCAATTTGCTCAGCATGGAGACGGTTTGGTCTTCCACAAATAAAGACGAGAGCGAATTTGAGGGCAAAGATCGCGCCTCCGGAAAAGTTAAATGGACCGGAACAAGAAATGATCTGGTCTTTGGATCTAATTCGGTTCTTCGCGCGACCGCCGAGGTTTATGCCTGTAGCGATTCAAAAGAAAAATTCGTTAAGGACTTTGTGGCCGCATGGGACAAGGTCATGAATTTGGATCGCTTTGACCTGAATTAAATCATCTTATCAAAAGATAATTAATGTAAACCGCTCGCCCTTTTGGTCGGGCGGTTTTTTATTTAGAGCGATTCAGGCAATCCATCACGGATAATATCGGCCAAGGCTTGTATCGCCTTCTGTCTTGGGAAGCGTTTCCGATAGGTGAGATAAATCTGCCGCGAGGCGCCTGCATCCGTAAGCTTATGTGAAGAAAGATCCATTTCGGAAATCCAGCCACCGCGCATGGCCAAAGCCGGGACGAGCGTGACGCCCTGTCCGGACGCGACAAGATTGATAAGCGTTTCCAAACTGGTGGCCCGCAAGCTTTGTTGTCTGCGTTTTTGCGCGGGACGGCAAATGGACAGCGCCTGATCCCTAAAACAATGCCCTTCGGTCAGCAAAAGGACGTCTTCATCCTTTACGTCTGCCATGGACGCTTTTTCAAGACGTGCCAGTTCATGGTCCTTTGGAAATAATAGCCAGAAAGGCTCTACATATAGCTCTATCGCATGAAGACTATCGTCTATAGGGGGCGTCGCCAGAACCGCGACATCAAGATCCCCCATGACCAGAGCTTCGTTCAATCGATCCGTAATATCTTCGCGGTATTGGATCGTCATATTAGGGAGGATCGTTTGGAGCTTTGCGACGAAACGCGGAATTAAATAAGGCGCAATTGTGGGAATAAGACCCAGCGATAAAGTCCCCGCCAGAGGATCTTGCGCCATAGCAGCCACGTCTTTTATCCGTTGCGCTGCGTCTCTGGCGTCCCGGGCGATCGCAATTATCTCCTTGCCGATCCCGGTCACGCGAATGCCTTTGTGACTTCGTTCAAAAAGGGTAACGCCCAATTCAGCTTCCAGTTTTTTAATTTGGCCTGATAAGGTGGGCTGGCTGACATTGCAGGCCTCGGCGGCTTGTCCAAAATGCCCAATATCGGCGACCGCGCAAATATAATCTAAATCTCGAAGGTTCATATAGGTAGCTTAGAGGATAGAGAATAACTATCAAGATGATAGAATCAATCGATTATACAAACCGACTTCGAAACTATATAGTTTAAAGGGTGCTTTTAAAAGACGCACCTTATCTCAAGTTCCTTCCTTTGCTTGAGCCTTGAACCCGAAACTTTGCAGCCCCCACAAAGTCTCGGGTTCGATATTTCCCAGCCTATTATCGACACTCCCGGACAGTTCTTCTTCACATTAACTCTTGCTCATTACAGCGTATTTTTGTCTTTTATTAACTATAAGGACGGACGTTGACCTCAAATAAATGAGGCCCCTTATGTTCCACTCCGTCTTGAAGTCTGTCACGACTTTTTCCGCCACTATTCTGCTGCTTTCCGCTTGCGCGACCGCGCCGAACAATCCCAACGCCAATAGCGATATCCGCAATGCTCAAGCCAAGTCAGAGGCTCAGGCAGAAAGTTATGATGAGAACGAAGTCGTCGCCGCGATTTCGACCCATCTTGGCGTAACCAGTGAAAGTGCGGCGTCTGCAATTGAGCGCTTGTTTAAAGACCGCGGCCGACCCACGGCTTATATTACGGGCGAAGAGGGCGGCGGCGCGCTGACCATTGGCGTGCGATACGGCAAGGGCACGCTCTGGATGAAAGATGGCCGCACAGAGGAGGTGTACTGGCAAGGCCCGACCATAGGTTTTGATGTGGGCGCCGAAGCCGGAAAAGTTTTTACCCTTGTTTACGGATTGGAAGATCCGGTAAATGTCTATCGGCGTTTCCCCGGCGTGGACGGCTCGGCTTACCTCGTTGCCGGTATGGCGATTAATTATCAGGCCGCGAACGGCATTACTCTCGCGCCTGTCCGCACTGGCGTCGGCCTCCGTCTTGGCGCTAATGTCGGCTATACGAGCTATACAAAAAAGCGGAGCATTCTGCCGTTTTAGTCAGAGGCACATTTGATAAATCAACTGATTTATCGTTTTAATGGGCCCTATATTTTGGGAGGCACAATCTATTGCGTGTATTAGTTCTTGGCGGCTATGGACTGATAGGGCTGGCAGTTTCAAAACTTCTTTTGGAACAGGGAAAACAAGTTACCGGGTTGGCCAGATCTGCCAAAACAGGTAGAAAATTTCTTCCCGAGGCAAGTTGGATATCAGAAGATATTTCCAAATTGACTAAACCCGAAGACTGGTCTGAAATTCTCAAAAATATTGATGCTGTTGTGAATGCTGCCGGTATTTTGCAAAATGGATTAAATGACAATGTCGCGGCAACACAGCGCGATTCAATCATGGCTTTGATCAAAGCCTGTGATCAGAATGGGGTTGAGCAATTTATCCAAATTTCTGCACCGGGCGCCACCAGCGCGGCACAAACCCTTTTTTACAAAACCAAGGGCGAAGCGGATGAGGCGTTGAAAAAAAGTCGTTTGAAGTGGACGATTTTAAGGCCCGGCCTTGTCATTTCGCCGAACGCTTATGGCGGAACAAGCCTGCTGCGTATGTTGGCTGCGTTTCCGCTCATTCAACCGCTGGTCATGCCAAAGGCGCTGATTCAGACAGTCTCGGTTCACGATGTAGCTTATGCTGTTTCGGCCGCCCTTGGGAAAGATAGTTTGGCTGGACAAGATTTTGACCTCGTCGAAGAAAATGCCAAGACACTTACCGATTTAATTCTGAGTATTCGATCTTGGCTGGGGTTTTCCAAGCCCCTTTTTATAGTACCTCTCCCGAAATGGGTGGGAGGGGTCGTTTCAAAAATAGCTGATTTTGCAGGGTGGCTAGGATGGCGTTCGTCGTTGCGTTCTACATCTCTGAAAGTGCTCACTCAAAATGTTACGGGTGATCCGGCTCCTTGGAAATACGAGACGGGTCACGTCCCGCAAGGCTTGAAACGAACTTTGCAAGGACTTCCTTCAACCGCGCAGGAAAGACTCTATGCGCGTATGAAGCTCCTATTCCCTTTGCTCCTTTTTATCATGTCCGCTTTTTGGCTTACCTCTGGCCTAATAGGTATATTTCAACATGATAAGGCAGTGAAAGTTCTTGAGGGAGCCTTGCCTGAGACAGCGGCGATTACATCTGTTTGGCTGGGGTCTGTGATAGATATTGGCATCGGACTTTTGGTTCTGTTCCGGCCTTTGACCCGCCTTATTAGTCTTTTTTCCGTGTTAGTGGCTGCGGGTTATCTCGCGGCAAGTGCCGCCTTGACGCCGCATCTTTGGGCGAACCCGCTTGGGCCAATGGTGAAAGTCTTTCCTGCTATTGCGCTCGCCCTCGTCATCGCGAGTTTGGCAGAGGAGAGATAAAGATGTGGGTTGATTTTCTAAGATGGAGCCATGTCATCGGCGCCGCAGTCTTGCTCGGAACCGGTGCAGGTATCGCTTTTTTTATGGTCATGGCGCACCGCACAGGCGAGGTAAAACTGATTGCTCATACGGCCGGAATTGTTGTCGTCGCAGATTGGATTTTCACGGCTTCTGCTGTCATCATACAACCCATAACAGGGGTTTTGCTTGCGAAGTCTATCGGGTGGCCTTTAATGCAGGGCTGGGTGTTGTGGTCGCTTTTATTGTATATATTTGTCGGCCTGTTTTGGTTGCCTGTGGTCTGGATACAAAAACAGATGAGAGATTTAGCCCGGGACGCTTTGCGCAAAGGTCAGACATTGCCGGCACGATATTTCAAATTATATCGGATATGGTTTGCCTGTGGATTTCCGGCATTTTTTGCCGTTTTGGGGATTGTCTGGTTGATGGTGTCAAAACCTGCTTTCTAAGAGTTTTTCTGAGACCTAGTTTAGATACATTTTTCACTTGTCAGAATTAGGGGGGAGGGTGTTAGTCTGACCCATGGGAAATTGTTGCGAACCACAGGTCTTCACCGGACTCTCCAAAGGATATAAGCGAGCGCTTATTGCCGTTATTTTAATTAATGCGGTCATGTTCTTTGTTGAAATGGCCGCCGGGTTCTCATCTCAGTCACAAGCTTTAAAAGCGGATGCCCTCGATTTTGCCGGGGATTCTGTAACCTATGCGATTAGCCTCGCGGTCATTGGCGCAGCGGTAAGAACGCGGGCCTTGGCCTCGCTTTTCAAAGGCGCATCTTTGGGGCTCATGGCTTTGGTCATTCTGGTGACAACAGGTCTGCGGTTTTTTGAGGGGGGTGCCCCGGAAGCTCACACAATGGGATTAATTGGCACGCTCGCCTTCTTGGCCAATATGGCAAGCGTACTTATTCTTTTGAAGTGGCGGGACGGAGATTCAAATGTTCGCTCTGTTTGGCTCTGCTCGCGCAATGACGCCATCGGGAATATCGGTGTAATTTTAGCTGGCTTTGCGGTTGCCTTTACCGGGTCTGCTTGGCCCGACTTGATTGTTGCCGGATTAATGGCCGCAATATTCTTGAAGTCCGCCGCCTCGATCACGGCGCAAGCGAGAGCCGAATTGAAACAGACCGAAAGCAAGGCTTAGCCTAAGGCCAGCCGCGTTTATAAGTCGAGGGCCGAAATATCAAAGAGATCTGCCATCACCGATTCTGTTGTCGGCCAACGTCCTGCACCTTTGCCTCGAATGCGGTATTGATCGCCATCGTCAAAATCAAAGACAGCATGGGCCTCTTCGCCTTCGGCTTTCGCCAGGAAATTATTCAGGCTGAGGTCCTTTAAGTCCAGACGCGAAGAGAAGCCGTTTGAGTCTTTCCAGACTGTGGCGATACGTTTTATTGAGCCCTTTGGGGGGTCAGTGGGATTGAAATTTTCAATCGAGTCACGGTGGATGTCGTCGATTGTGATTTCTTCGTCAAAGCCGAGCAACGCGACCAAAAGAATTTTTGCCCCCGCATCAGCTCCGTTCACATCATTTGACGGGTCAGCTTCGGCAAACCCTTTTTCCTGCGCGTCAGCCAGAGCGTCTTCATAAGAACGTCCCTTGCTGATTTCCCCGAGCATAAAGTTAGTCGTCCCGTTGAGTAACGCCTGAACGCGTGTAATGCGGCCTTTTTCGCGTTTGCACATTTCCAAAACAGGCATACCGCCCCCGGCGGAGGCGGAAAAGAGTAGCTCTACACCTTTACTCTCCGCGAGATTAATTAAGTCGCGTCCGCCCTTGGCGATGGCCTGTTTATTAGCGCTGACGACATGCACGCCGGCCTCGATCATGGCGCGCGTGTTGGAAAGCGCTGGCTCTATGCCGCCGGAAACGTCAATAAAAATATCAGGTTTAGCCGACAGAAGGTCGTCAAATTCAGTCGTCATCATCTCAGGTTTATAGCCTTGATCGATATATTTCTCGATATCGCGGACCATGATTTTGGCCATCTCGAATTTCTCTGGGGAGGCTTTCATCCGCCGAAATACGCCGCCCCCGACGACGCCGCAGCCCATCATGGCCACACGTAGTTTCTTGGTTTTCGGAGCCGCAGAGAGTGCGCCTGTTTTCGGGCCGATGGTCGTATAAAGCGGGAGGCCGGGCCGGCCGATGCGGAAAGATTGCTCGTGTCTTTTGGCAAATTCCAACGCCTTTGGCTCAATGAGGGGCCCGGCAACCTTGGCCAGATCATCCCAACTTATATCACTGTAACGCTCAGGGCTTTCGCCGGATTGTTTCGGGTCGCGGGCATAAACGCCGTCCACATCTTTGAGAAGCAGGGCCGGAGAATTTATTTGTTCTGCTACAAAAAGAGCGGTCAAATCCGATCCGCCCTGACCGAGAAGGACCGTACGGTCTTTCTCGCCAATAGCGACATAGCCGGGCATAACGACAATATCATGATCTTTAAGATCTTGGAGGAGCTGTTCGGAATCAAGCCCTGTTAGTTCGGCTTCTGTCGAGCTTCCCTTTGCTTTGAGCCCCAGATCGCGGGCCTGACGGACAAAGGCCGGGGCGCCAATACGTTCCAGCGCAAGCGCCAAAAGGGCGGCGGAGCGGCGCTCGCCAAGTTGAATAAGCTCCGGGAGGTTTTTTGCTTGTCCCTCGGGGCCAACTCTTCGGGCTTCGGCTAATAAGACGTCGCTTTGGTCGCCCTGCGCGGACGTGACCGCCACCACATTCTGGCCCTGTCGGTAATGCCGGTAAATTTCTGAGGCGGCGTTCGTATAATCTTCAAGCGTCCGTAAAACGCTATGGCCAAAGTTGAGAACAATAACGGGGACAGGCATGACAAACTTTCCGCAATAAATGACAGCTTAAACAAACAGTGCGGTTAAGGCCGCCATCCCTTCAAGTCAACAAAAGCAACCTCAAAAGTGGCTGTCACGGAAAGATTTTACCGTAAATGAAGCGGTAGGCTAATGGCGAGGCACAGCATTGCTGATTAGGTTTAAGGGGATCGCATTCGTGTCCTTGCTTTGGCGGAGGACAATTCGCGACTGGACATCTGAGATGAGGTCGATGGAGAGAAGCGTTTCACGCAAGAAATCTTCGTAAGAGTGCATATCTTTTGTCACAATACGCAGCATAAAGTCTACCGCCCCGGTCACGACGGCGCATTGGATAACTTCGGGCATTCGCGCTACAGAGTTTTCGAACTTTTCCATATTGGCGCGGTTGGGAAGCCCAAGTTTGACCGCGACAAACACTTCGAAATCCAGCCCAAGCTTAGAGCGGTTCAAAATCGTGACGCGGTTTTCGATAATGCCAAGTTCTTCCATACGCTTGATGCGGCGCCAGCAGGGCGAAGACGATAAACCGACCTGTTCGGAGATATCTGCAACGGATAATCCGGCGTTATTTTGTATTAAGTGAAGGATTTTGGCGTCGATGTTGTCAATAATTTCGGGCATGTGAACCTCTGATATTAAGAATTTACGCAAAAAATTAGCGTAAGTACCGTATTATAACTGTAAAGCGTTATGATTATAGCGTGATTTTTGGATAAATTACATTCCAAAGTCAATCTTTCCGCAACGATTACGATGGATTGCACGTAAATGTGATAAGAATAACGCGATAATCGCTAGAGGGACGTAAATGGGTCAGTCAGCTGAAAACAAAGCTCGAGCAGAGCGGAATCTTTCCAACCAATCAAAGCTCTTTGTACCGGAGCCGCAATTCCGTCCAGGGGACACGCCAGACTATTCCCATATATCCATCCCGACCAATCATTCCCCCAATCGACCGGACCCGCTTTGCGACGCACATGATACGGTCGAACATGCCCTGAAACTTATTCGGGTACTTCGCTTTAACGGCGAGACAGAGGGAGAGTGGAAACCAGACCTCAGCGCCGATAAGATGCGCGAAGGCTTGCGCCACATGATGCGCACCCGCGCGATGGATGAGCGCATGTTCACCATGCAGCGTCAGGGTAAGATGAGCTTCTATATGAAATCAACCGGCGAAGAAGCGGTCAGCGTCGGCCATGCCATGGCCCTACGCGACGATGACATGACTTTTCCAACCTATCGCCAACAGGGCATTTTGATTGCCCGCGGCGCGTCCATGAAGGAAATGATGTGTCAGGTTCTGTCCAATTCGGGCGACCCGCTGGACGGTAAATCCATTCCGGTTCTTTATTCTTTCAAAAAACACGGTTTCTTTTCCATTTCCGGCAATCTCGCGACCCAGCTTATTCAAGGTGTGGGGTGGGCCATGGCCGAAGCTTACAAGAATACGGACGGCATTGCCTCAGTGTTTACAGGCGAAGGCGCCACAGCAGAGGGCGATTTTCATTACGCGCTGAACTTTGCTTCTACTTACCGCGCGCCTTGCATTATTAACGTCGTCAATAATCAATGGGCGATTTCCAGTTTCCAAGGAATTGCAGCAGGACGCGGCGAGACTTTCGCCGCTCGCGGGACGGGCTACGGTCTTGCGACGTTGCGGGTGGACGGGAATGACATGCTGGCTGTCTATGCGGCGACGAAATGGGCGGCGGAGCGCGCCCGCAATGGCGGCGGCGCGACCATAATAGAACATTACACCTACCGCAAAGAAGGACATTCCACGTCGGATGATCCGTCTAAATACCGCCCTGAGAATGAGGGGGATGTCTGGCCTTTTGGCGACCCGGTTGAACGGTTGAAAAACCACCTCATCCATATCGAAGAGTGGACACAGGAAAAACATGACGCGCTGGCGGAAGAGTTGAAAAAAGAAGTGCGCGAAACCTTTAAGGCGGCTGAGGCCATGGGCTCTGTCGCCAATTCTACGCAGCTTCCTGACAATACGATGTTTGAGCAGGTTTACGAGACAGAGCCAGATCACCTTCTTCGTCAAAGAGAAATGTTTAAGGGGGAGATAGGCTAATGGCTAAAATGAGCATGATCGAAGCCATCCGTGATGCGATGGATGTAAAAATGACTGAAGATCGGGACGTCTTGGTTTTCGGCGAGGATGTCGGTTATTTTGGCGGCGTCTTCCGCTGCACAGCCGGATTACAGGAAAAACACGGGCTTCACCGCTGTTTTGATACGCCGATTTCCGAAGGCGGCATTGTCGGTATCGCTATCGGCATGGCTGCAAATGGGTTGCGCCCTGTCGCGGAAATTCAATTCGCCGATTATATCTATCCTGCATATGACCAGATTGCGTCCGAAGCCTCGCGTTTGCGGTATCGATCAAATGGAGACTTCACCGCGCCTCTTACTATTCGGACGCCTGTTGGGGGCGGCATTTATGGCGGCACAACGCATAGTCAGAGCCCGGAAGCCCTGTTCACACATATTTCGGGCTTGAAAACGGTTATTCCGTCCAATCCGTATGATGCGAAAGGCTTGTTGATTTCGGCGATCGAAGACAATGACCCGGTTCTGTTTTTAGAGCCAAAACGACTTTATAACGGCCCCTTTGACGGCGATCATCAGAAACCGTCCGTTGGATGGAAAAGCCATGAATTAGGCGAAGTTCCGGAAGGTCATTACACAGTCCCTCTGGCCAAAGCGCGTAAAATCACGGAAGGCAATGATCTGACGATCCTGGCTTACGGAACGATGGTTTGGGTCGCCGAGGCGGTCGTTAAAAATATGGGCATTAGCGCCGATGTCCTTGACCTACGGTCTCTCTTACCGCTGGATCTCGACGCCATTGTGGAGTCTGTGAAGAAAACAGGTCGCTGCGTCATAATCCACGAAGCGACCCGAACGTCCGGCTTTGGCGGAGAACTTTCCGCCCTTGTTCAGGAACACTGTTTTTATTACCTTGAAGCCCCAATTCAGCGCGTGACAGGGTGGGACACGCCCTATCCACATGCACAGGAATGGGCGTTTTTCCCGGGACAGAAACGCTTAACACGGGCCGTTAAAACTATTATGAAGGCCGCTTAAATTATGGGCGAATTTATTTTCAAATTGCCGGATATTGGCGAAGGTGTTGTCGAAGCCGAAATTACGGCTTGGCATGTTTCCGTTGGCGACAAAGTCGAAGAAGATGCGCCTTTGGCGGATGCCATGACCGACAAGGCGACGATTGAGCTGACCTCACCCGTTGAAGGCGTCGTCAAATCCCTTGGCTGTGAAGAGGGCGATGTGTTTTCGGTCGGAGGCCATTTGGTTGTTTTAGAGACGGAAGGCGACGTTACGGCAGAGGAAGAAAAAACAGAAGACACGTCCGAAAATGACACTTCAGAGAATTTGGAAAACTCTTCACCTGACACGTCGACGTCTTCCGGATCTGACGAGTTTATTTTCAAGCTTCCCGATATTGGCGAAGGCGTTGTCGAAGCCGAGATTACAGCTTGGCACGTCTCTGTTGGGGACGAAGTTGAAGAAGACGCGCCGCTGGCCGACGCCATGACGGATAAAGCTACGATTGAACTGACCTCTCCGGTAAACGGTAAGATTTTGGCGCTAGGCTGTGAAGAGGGCGATGTGTTTTCCGTCGGGGGAAACCTTGTGACCTTAGAGATTGAAGGGTCTGCACCTACGCCGGAAAGCACCACGAAAGACATTCCGGAAAAAGTTGAGACATCTGTAAAGTCTTCGTCCCCAACGCCGAAGACGCCGTCAACGGCCAAGTCATCTTCAGAGAAAGTACTGGCCAGCCCAGCCGTCCGCAAGCGCGCCATGGATTCCGGACTTGATCTATCGAAAGCAAAGGCCAGTGGCGGCGAAGGTCAGGTCACGCATAATGACCTTGATTTACTCGAAAAGGCGGTGGAGCCCGAAGACGGTGAAACCCGTATCAAAGTCATTGGCCTGCGCCGCGTAATCGCGCAGCGTATGCAGGAATCCAAACGTAACATTCCGCACTTCACCTATGTTGAAGAAATAGATGTCACCGAGCTGGAAGCCTTTCGGGCCCGCATCAATCAGAAAAAATCTGACGACAAACCCAAGCTGACGGTTCTCCCGCTTATGATCCGGGCGATGGCTGTCTTACTCCGTGATTGGCCGCAATTTAATGCGCGTTATATGGACGAGCAGGGTTATGTCTCGCAATTTTCCGATTTTAATCTGGGTATTGCGACGCAGACAGATATTGGTTTGGTCGTGCCTGTCTTGAAGAAAGCGCAAACCCTGTCCGTCTGGAAAATGGCAGAGGAGTTGAACCGCCTTGCCGAAGGCGCACGTAACAATAAGCTTAAACCCGAAGAAATGGGTGGCGCGACGACCACTCTTACCTCCCTCGGCCCCTTAGGCGGCATCGTAACGACACCTGTTATTAACCGGCCGGAAGTGGCAATTTTTGGCCCGAATAAAATCCGCCCTAAACTCGTGATGGAAGAGGGTCAGGTAGTGGAGCGCAAAGTCATGAACTTCTCAGTCTCCTGCGATCACAGAGTGATTGATGGTTATGACGCGGCCAAAATGATGCAGGACTTGAAGGCCTTATTACAAGACCCGCAAATGATGTTCCTGGCCTAATCACAGACTTACTTTTCTGCTTGGCAGACGCTCGCGTCTGTCCTATATGCCGCGCTTCGCACCGTATGGTGGGGTAGCTCAGCTGGTTAGAGCGCAGGACTCATAATCCTGAGGTCGGGGGTTCAAGTCCCCCTCCCACTACGGTGCGGATATTTTCCTAATATGAATGTCTAAATTTTTGTGTTGAGCTATCGAAAATCCGATTGCCAAAAAGATGAAATTATTGGAAACTCCATTGAAGGGTTGCGGGGAAGCGCCTTCAGGAGAAATTTGTGCCAAGAAAAGGGCGTGAGCGCTTTGTCGAATTTGATGTAGCGGATAGATTTGCCGGGAAATTCCCGTCAATCGGCGTTCAAATCGCATTTGGACTTTTTTGTTTCATTTTTGCGGTGTTGGCGCGCACGCTTGTCGATGAGGTTTTCGCTGCGGCGGGGCCTTTTTCTCTGATATATCCTGCCATTCTTATCTCTACGCTGTATGGACGTTGGCCCTCTGGCGTGACAACTTTTATACTTGCTTTTCTCCACGCTTGGTACGTTGTCTTACCAGCCCATTATTCCTTCTCATTCGAGACAGCAGGAGACGGCGCCCGTACTTTTGTAAATGGATGTGCGGCATTGTTTATTCTGCTTTTCGCCGAAATTTTCAGGCGCGGCATACGCCTCGCAACTCTTGAACGCGATCGTCAGTTAAAAACGACACAGATTTTAATCCGGGAGTTAGAACACCGAACAAGGAATAATTTTGCGATGGTGTCGAGCCTGCTGAATATGCAAAGCCGTGACCATCACTCCCAAGACGTTAAGCAAGCTTTGAAAATGGCGTCCTCCCGCGTGAATAGTTTTGCGGCTATCCATGATTCAATTTACAGCTCACAGGATTTTCGCGAAGAGCTAGATGTTTCCAACTATCTCAATTCGCTTTGCGAAAACTTGCGGAAAGCCTTTTCCTCAAGCTCAAATATTGAAATCACTCTCTCAGCGGTCTCTTTTCAGATGGATAGGGATAAGGCCGTTGCCTTGGGTTTGATTCTCAATGAAATTGTGACAAACGCTATTAAGCATGCCTTTCCAGACGGTCGCAAAGGCACAATCCATATCTCTTTTAAAGCTGAGCCTGAACAAGCTTGGATCTTGTCTATCTCGGATAATGGGTGCGGTATGAAGACGCGTAAGGCAAAATCTTTAAACGTCAAATCTGAAATATCAGAGTCTTCTGCCAAAGCCGACCTCCAGCCCGCCGCCCGTAAAGGGGCTAAAAATGGATTAGGGACGCGGTTAACAAAAACATTCGCGCAAACCCTTAATGCACGCATCGAAACGAAAAGTTCAAAAGACGGGACTACTTTCAGGCTCATAGAAAATTGCGACGAGGAATCTGAATGACTGCTTGGCTTTCAGGCCCTTTCAAAAGTTTAACCTGTCTTAAATAATTCAACATACCGTCGCTAAGTCGTCATGATTCTGACACGCAGGTGTCGTGAAAGTTTTGAATATCCCCGCTCAGTTATCAATTGAGGGGTTTTCTACATGTCACAATATCATTCGCGTCCTTTGCGTAAATTATTACTCACTTCATTGCCGGTTCTCGCTGTCGCTATCGCCTCGCAGGCTTCGGCCCAGTCGATTAGCGGTAAAGTTACAGATTCGACCGGAGACGCGCCCTTTGAAGGCGTGGTCATCAGCATTGATGATTTGAACCGGACGACCACGACGGACCGTTACGGGAATTATAAACTCTTCAATATCCCGCCCGGCAGCTACACTGTTACCTCCAGCTATATTGGGGCGGGCACGGTCAGTAATACGATTGACGTCCCCCCTGAAGGCACCGTTCTGGACATAATCGTTGGGGATAATGTTGACTATATCGATAACATAATTGTGGTCGGGACCCGCGCCGCTCAAGCAGGTGCTTTGAACCAACAACGGGCTGCAGACTCTATTTTGACGGTTATCGATTCTGACGGACTTGGAAACTTTCCGGACACAACCGTTGCCGACTCCCTCTCGCGCGCAGTGGGCCTGTCTATCGAGAACGATCAAGGCGAAGGGCGTTATGTCTCTATTCGCGGTATCAATACGGATCTGATTTCCTCTTCCATTAACGGTGTGCGCACACCGTCACCGGAAGATCGCCGCGGCGTTTTGCTGGACGGCGTGCCATCTGACTTACTCGATGGAATTGAAATTCAAAAATCACTGACGCCTGATGTGGATGCTGACAGTTTGGGCGGCGTTATCAATCTAAAAACAATTTCCGCCTTTGATCGGGGCGGCGTTTATTTCCGGGCAAAGGCCGAAGGACGCTATAACGAAATTTCGGAGACGATTTCTCCAAAAGGCACGCTGACTTACTCGAATGTTTTTGGCGAACGCTTGGGCGTAGCGCTATCGGCAAACTATCAGGACATGGACATCGAATCCCACAATAATGAGACAGGAAGCTGGGGCTTTGATGAAGAGGCCGGTGAGTTTTTTCTTAACGATGATTATGAGCAGCGTTGGTATGATATTGACAGGGAGCGAATTGGCTTGGTTGGTAATTTCGACTTGGACGTAAACGAAAATACCCGTCTCTATCTGCGAACCTTATTCAATAATTATACGGATGATGAGATCAGAAACAAATTTGAGTATAAAGACCTTGATGACGGGATGGCGACCTCGCCTTCCTCTTCGTCAGTCCCTATTAATGAGGTCGACACCGAAGTCCGGAAACGTAAGGAAGTGCGCCAAATCCAGACTTACGCTTTGGGCGGCACCACCGAAATTGAGACCTGGAAATTCGAGTATGAAGGCGCCTACGCTTACGCCGAGGAAGATGACAGCGATAACCACGATGTCGCTTTCAGATATGAAGATATTCAAGACAATAATGTCGGTGACCTGTTATTTGATACCTCAGACCCGCAACAGCCCTTATTGAGCGGAAGCGATGCGCTAAGTTCTATCTTTATGCCGTCTAACTATCTGCTCGATTCCTTCGAGGAAGAGCGGTCCATAAATCAGGATACGGAACTGAGTGCTAAGCTGGATATTTCTAAAGAGGCGCTTTTGGGGAATATGCAGGTCACTTGGAAAGCCGGCGCGAAAATTCGGGATCGCGAGAAAATCCGTGATGTGAATCTCGATATTTATAGCGGCGCGGAGGACATAAACCTGTCCGGTTTTGTCGGAAACGAGTTTATCGATAATTGGCGCCTTGCCAATCCTATGCCAGCCTATCCGGACGGAAATCAGACAAACAGTCTTCGCGGAAACGCTCAGGGCAATCTGGAGTTTGAGGATGATGATTCAAACTTTGGCAGCCTATCTGAAGATTTTGAGGTCAATGAACAAATCCTGGCGGCCTATGGCATGGGAACGTTTAGAATAGGCGACGCCACAATCGTCGCCGGGGCCCGCGTCGAGCAGACCAATATTGATATGACAGGGAATAATTACGCGGAAGAGGCCGATATTAACGATGTCACCGTTCTGAATTATGAAAACGATTACACGAACTTCCTTCCGAGCCTGAATGTTAAGTATGACTTCACCGACAAGTTGATTGGCCGGGCGGCCTATTACGCCGCTATAGTGCGTCCAGGGTTTGGCGACATGGCGCCGTTTGCCCGCCTGAATGATGACGAGGATGAGGCGGAGATCGGCAATCCAAGCCTTCAGCCTTATGAAGCGGACAATTTCGATCTGGCCTTGGAATTCTATCCCTCCAGCCTGTCTGTCCTATCTGTTGGCGGGTTTTACAAAACAATTGATAATGCTATTTATCAAGCCACATTTGATGTTGGAAACGAGCCTGGGCAGATCGATCTCTCTAGTTTGAATGCGGCCCAGCTTTTGACTGTTGAAGAAATAACCACTTCTATAAATGTGGATACTGTCGATCTTTACGGTGTTGAGTTTAACTTTGTTCAGGACCTTAATGTGGTCAGCGAAGTTCTGGATGGTTTCTTGCTTTCAGCCAATCTTACACTCACAGAATCCGAAGCAACTATCCCGGACGGTGAGGGTTTTCGCGATGTGCCATTCCTCAAACAGTCCGATTCAGTTTGGAATGTGGCTTTGGCGTATGACAAGGGCCCTTGGGATCTCCGCGTTTCAGCCAATTATCGCGGAGATTATCTGGATGAGTTAACCTCTGAAGGGGATCCGGGCGATCCGGAATACGGAAACCTTGATCGATATACGGACGGTCGTTTGATGGTCGAAGCTTCAGCAAAATATAAAGTTACAGATAGTCTTCAAGTCTATCTGGAGGGTAAGAACCTGACGGATGAACCGGAATATTACTATTTCGGGGATGAATCGCGTCTATCACAATATGACGAGTTCGGCACAAGCATCATCTTCGGTGCGCGCTTCACTTATTAAGGAGAGAGATTATGACAAACAACTATATTAGTAAGGCCTCTAAGGGTTTGACAACAAGTTTGCTCTTCGGACTTGCGTCCTGCGCCACCATAGAGGCAGAAGCGCCCTATGTGGCTCCGACAGAAGGCATGTTTCCTGTCACCGCGGCGTTTGAAACGCCAATCGTCGGCAGCGCGGGAGACTCTGCCGACGATCCGGCAATTTATGTCCACCAAAGCGGCAGCGGTTTCATCGCTGGCACTGATAAACAATTCGGCCTTCATATTTATACTTTGGACGGAGACGCCAGAGAGTTTTTCCCGCTCGGCACATTAAATAATGTCGATTTACGGGAAAACTTCAGGGTCGGCGGAACGCCTTACGTCCTTCTGGTTGCCAGTAATGATGAGAAAAAGAATATTACGGCCTTACTATATAATGCCGAAACAGATGAGTTTTTACCGGAAATGACGGCTGAACTCCCGCTTGAGCCGATGCCTTATGGGATTTGTTTGGGGCAGGTTGGCTCGGATTATCATGTCGGCATAACGACGAAAGAAGGTGTCTTTTATCAATACGCTCTTGTTTACGGAGCCGAGGGCTTCGCCGTTTCAAAGTTGCGAGAGTTCCCGACAGGCACAAAAACGGAGGGCTGCGTGTTTGATGACAGAACACAAGCTCTATATATCGCTGAAGAAATGGGAGGTCTCTATCACTATCCCGCAAATCCGGCTGACGGGGTGGCCCGGACCGTAATTGGCCGGCCCGGACAATACGGCCTTATGGGTGACCTTGAAGGTGTGACAGTTTATCCGGAGGGCGATGAAGGCGGCTACCTGATTGTGTCCTCCCAAGGAAATAATAGCTATGTCGCTTTCACCCTGCCGGATTACCAGTTTAAAGGTCAGTTTGAAATTGCCGAAGGCGCTGTGGATCGTACCACAGTGACTGACGGAATTGACGTCACGGCGAAATCAACAGAGCGTTTTCCAAAAGGGTTTTTCGTCGTTCAGGATAATCAAAACTCTGAAGATGCGATAGAAGGTCAAGAAAAGCAGAATTTCAAGGTCGTGGACTGGCGCGAAATTGAGGCCGGATTGAAATAGGTTCAGTAATTCCGCTAAAAAGAAAGCCGCCTTTGAGGCGGCTTATTTCATTTTATACGCTGATTTACCTTGGACAATACGCTGTGATTTACCTCGGGGCGCGCTTCGCGAGAATTCGCTGTAAAGTTCGTCTGTGCATATTTAAACGTCTCGCCGTCTCGGAGACATTCTTTCCGCAAAGTTCGTAAACCCGCTGGATATGTTCCCATCTCACGCGGTCGGCGCTCATTGGGTTTTCCGGCGGCTCTGGGGTTTCCCCTTTGCTGGCGAGCAGGGCTTTGCAGACATCATCGGCGTCGGCGGGTTTGGCCAGATAATCCACGGCGCCGCGTTTCACCGCAGAGACGGCTGTGGCTAAATTCCCGTAACCTGTGAGCATCACCATGCGGCAATCAGGCCGGGTTTTATGGAGAAGGTCAATAACGTCCAAGCCGTTTCCGTCATCAAGCCGCATATCCAGGACAGCAAAGGCAGGAGGGTTAGCACTGGCGAGCGCTTTGGCTTCGGCCACCGTTTCAGCGGTTGTGACCGTGAAGCCGCGCTGTTCAAGGGCGCGGCCCAGCCGGGTTCGAAAAGGGCCGTCATCGTCAAGAATTAACAGGCTGGCATCGTCCGGCAGGTTATATTCAGTCATATTTCAGGTCTCATCCTTTTTGACTCGCTCTCTATTGGCGATCTTTCTAATAAAACTTCTTACGTCTTACCCTATTATTGAGACTTATGGCAGGGTGAAAAAGGGTAAACTGATATGCATTGGTTGGGGCTCTTAAGGTCCCGGCGGCGCTATAAGTATTTTTCGGGGCCATTTTGCTTCAACCCGCGCTCCGCCAAGCGGCGCCCGAGTAAACCGCACCGTCCCCCCTGTCCGTTCTATTAGAGTGGAAGCGATGAACACGCCCAGCCCCAACCCGCCGGCGCGTTCCGGTTTGGTTTTTTGTCGATTTCTCATAGTGACATAAGGTTGCCCGAGCCGCCCCAATATTGTCGGCTCAAAGCCCGGCCCATCATCATCGATGGTCAAGGTAATATAATCTTCGGTCCAATGTCCGGTGAGGCTGACTTGATCGTGGGCGAAATCAACGGCGTTTTCGACAAAGTTTTTCATGGCGTAAACCAGCTCCGCTTGTCGACGAAGGGCCGGTTCAGGGCCGACTCCGCCCGTTTCAATCGCAATGTCCGGTTCGATATCAATGAAAGGCTCAGCCGCTTCTTCGAACAAATCCTCAATAGAAAGTTGATCATGGATGGCGTCGCCTTCATCACCCCGTAAAGACAGCTGCTCCAAAATGGAACGGCACCGTTGGGCTTGGGATAATAAAAGTGCGGCGTCTTCCGACAGGGATGATCCTTCGGGAATTTCGCGGCTCATTTCTTTCGCCACGACCTGTATGGTCGCGAGAGGCGTTCCGAGCTCATGCGCGGCCGCAGCAGCAAGACCGCCCAGCGCCGAGAGTTTGTGTTCATGGGCCAGCAGGGTTTCGGTGGCGGCCAAAGCCGCGGCCATTTTCCGGCTCTCTTTTGTCGCTCTCCAGGCATAGAGTGACGTAAAGATGGAGCCGACAATAATCGCGACCCAAACCCCGAGGCGGAATAATAGCGGCAAATCCAGCGGAGAGGCGGGGTCCCAAGGGAGGGGGCGGTAATGGAAAACCAAATAGAGCGACAAAACGGTCGCTAGGCTTGCGAGGGTCAAGAGGACAGGTTTAGATAATGTTGTGGCACTGGTTACAACCGGGGCCAGAAAGAGAAGGGCGAAGGGGTTAGTTATTCCGCCGGTCAGCCAGAGCAGCGCGGCAAGTTGGATAATATCAAAGCCAAGTTGCAGCAGCGCCTCCATATCAGCCACGCGGCGATCCAGCGGAGACAATGTGGTCAACGCCAGATTGACCATGACACTTGTTCCAACGACAATAGAACAGGCGAGCGCCGGAAGAGGGTAGTTAAAAATCTGGCTGACAATTAACAGCGCCAGAGCCTGCCCCCCAATGGCGCCCCATCGCAATAGAACCAATGTATATCGCCGCAAACGACCCATAGACCGCGCGGGCCGTTTGGGCGGGTCAGCCATCTCAACAAGGCCAAGCGGCAGGGTCGGGTCTAGAGTTGCGCTCACCGTTTTGTCTTACCATGCGCTAGTTTCAGCCCACGCGCTAATTTCAGAGCGTCAATCTGACAGGTCAGGAGGGATAGTGTGCAGGCCATATTTAGTCTATACGCGGTTGGAGCAGGCTTGGATATGCTAAGCCAAAAAAACTTTGACGACGACCTTACTCTCAGGGAACAATTATGCCTTTTGTTAAATTTGCGATGGCGAGCCTTGCCGTATTGAGCCTTTCGGCGTGTGGACAGTCCGACGGGGCCTCAACCCGTTCTGGACAGGCGGGGACAACCGTCACTTCTGGACAGGCAGATATTGGCGGCGCTTTTTCTCTGGTTAATCAGGACGGCGAGCGCGTGAGCGAAGAGGCCCTGATTGGAAAACCGCATCTGATCTATTTCGGGTTTACCTATTGCCCGGATGTCTGCCCGACAGCTTTACAGAAAATGGGGCAGGCGCAAAACCTTTTGGGCGAACAAGGTGATGATATTGGTTATGTTCTGATCAGCGTGGATCCTGAGCGGGATACAGCTGAAACTTTGTCTCAATATGTCGAGGCCAATGGATTTCCCGAAGGATTGCAAGGCTATACGGGTACGCCGGACGAAATTTCCGCCGTAAAAGCCGCCTATAAAGTCTATGCCACTAAAGTGCCGACACCGGACAGCGCCGCAGAGTACACGGTCGATCATTCAGACATTATGTATTTGATGGGCGAAGATGGAAAATTTGTTGATTTTTTCTATGGCCGCAGCACACCGGCGGAAATGTCGGCGCGTGTTAAGGCGCTTTTGGAAACGGGGGCTTAAATCGAGTCAAGTTCCCGTAAGTTCTAGAAAGAGCGCGGGCTTGCTATCTATTCCCGCCGGGCACCCATTTGACATCCGCTTCGCCTTGATCATTCGTCCAGCGGGCCGCAACAAAGAGAAAATCCGAGAGGCGGTTTAGATATTGTATTGCTTGGGGATTGACCTCGTCCACTTCGCCTAAAGCCACACAAATGCGTTCTGCACGACGACAGACCGTCCGGGCCTGATGCAAATAGGCCGCGGGGGGGTGTCCGCCCGGAAGAACAAAGCTCTTTAAGGGTTGCAGATCTTCATTCAGATCGTCCAGTTCTTCTTCGAGGCGGGTAACTTGGCTTTCTACCATTCGCAGAGCATATTCGCTATCCGCTTCACCTTCTTTCGGCAGAGGCGTTGCTAAATCCGCGCCGAGATCAAACAGATCATTCTGAATGCGCGACAGGCTGTCATCAAGCTTGCGGTTTTCCAGATGCAAGCGAACCAGCCCGATAACAGCGTTGGTTTCGTCGACATCGCCGTAAGCTCTGACGCGTATGGCCGATTTGGACAGGCGGGATCCGTCCACTAGACCTGTCGATCCATCATCTCCGGTGCGGGTATATATCTTGTTGAGTTTGACCAAGGATTAGGCTCTCGTTTTGACGTAAACTGTTAAAATAAGAAGGCCAATGGCAATGGCTTGACCGACAATTCGGCGGCGCATCCAAATGTTGGATTTCTCCCGATCTCCGGTTTTTTTCCCGCCCATGGATTTAGCCCCCATGACGAGCGTAAATAGAACATAAAGAAACGCAGCAAGTGTGAGCGCGTATAAAATATAGAGCATCAGGCTCTCCTTACAATTTTGCCGACCCTTATAAGGCTTAATCCACCAGAGGGCAGGGATAAAATTGCGACCAATTCGCTTGTCCACAATTTACTCTGTATCCTCCCATAGCAGGGAAGGCTTTGACACGATACCAGAGCTTTCCATAGGATTTTTTAGGATAAAGAGGCCAATATGATTTCCGATGCAGACCGCGCTGACCAAATGGGTCAGGCTACCCGCGAAAAACTAAAACAATTTATCGCCCGTATAGAACGGCTGGAAGCCGAAAAGGCCGAGCTGGCGACCGATATCCGCGAAGTCTATTCCGAAGTGAAAAGCTTTGGCTTTGACACGAAAGTTATGCGCAAGGTTGTGTCCTTACGTAAACAAGATGAATCAGAACGAGCAGAGCAGGAAGCGTTGCTTGATATGTATATGGAAGTCGTCGCTGACCAATAGGGGTCTTTATCTGACCTTACTGGGGCGTCATAACTGGGGCGCCATAAGCTTTTGAAGGTTTATTTGCGTCCGTTAAACTTTTCCTTTCGAGAAAGATAAATTAAACGCCTATACTTCTTAACAAATTAAGTGTTCCGCTTCTGTTCCATTTCTGTTAAACGGCGCCTATGTCCGATTATGACAAGCAAAAGTGGCAAGCGGAGCAGGCCGCGCGGGATGAAGCCCAAACGGCCTTTCGTGATAAAATGGCTAAAGCGCGGGAGCGCTCGGCTCGTAATGCCCGCCGCAAGGTTGCCAGACTCCATGCTAAATTGACCGAGCTTGGCCATATTAGCGATTTCGAGGATGAGTTTGGGGAGAGTGTGCTGGAGCGGCTCGAAACTTATGGCTCCGCTTTTCACGATCCGGAAAAAGGCCGCGCAGGTGACGCGCTATCTCTGGCACAAAAGCAGGTCGTATCGCGCATGAATAAAAAGGTCAAAGAGCTCAAAGCGAAGAAAAACGCTGAGAGCTTAGAGGAGGATCCGGAGTCAGATTATAGTCGCTCGGCCAGAAGCTGGGACTCAAAACCGAAAAAGGGTTTGGGCTCTAAAAAAGGATTTGGACGGAAAGACTATTCACCGCGGGTCAGGCAGATTGAAGAGGATATGCCTGAAGAACAGGCTGCGAGAAAACCGGAGGTGGATTTCAGCGATCCAAAAATAGAGCCTTTTCTGCCGGAATATGTACCGGAATCCCCGAAAACGCCCAGCGCTAAAAGCCGCCCTAAAAAACCGTTTCTTCGCTTAGTTGGCTCTGAAGACTGATAACAAGCAGAGCAAAGTCGCTTGTTTTAGGTACGCGCAAAAAATAACCCGCCCCACTTTCGTGGAACGGGATATTTGTCAGGAGAGACAAATCTTAGTTAGGCTCAGAGTCAGTTTCTAAATCAGTTTCAACATCAGATTTAATATCAAGATCTACTTCTGAGTCGTCTTCAAGAGTCATATTCTCTTGCAACTCTATGTCACTTTCCATCTCGGAATCCACCACAGGGTCTGTGTCTTCCAGAATAGGTGTCTCTGGCGCATCTGGCACGGAAAATTCAGTGTCATAAGAGGTTTCGGTGTCACCTGAAACCGCATTCTCGGTGGGATCGATGTTAAGCTCGGAATCTTCTACCTGCGGAGAATCTATAGTGACTTCTGTGTCCGACACGACCTCATTATCAAGGGCCGGGTTGTCGAGCATCGGCTCGGCATCAGGCGAAATATTGCTCTCAGTATCAATCTGTGGCGCAATATCCGATGACTCCATCACAGGGTCAGGCTCTGATAGAGTATCCGGTTCCAAGGCGAACTCGTTCTCATCAATTCCTATATCCGTTTCGGTCTGAATTTCCATTTCAGTGTCGGTTGTCTCATCCGTCAGGGCTGAGTCCGAATCGGTCAGGGGGTCATTTTCGAAGGTCTCGACCTCTATGTCGCCATTATCCGTCGTAACGTCCATATCCGTGGTATCGTCCATGGTTTCAACATCCATGGCGTCATTTTCCATTTCCATGTCTTCTTCTAATTCCATGGCATCTTCTTCTAACTCCATGGCATCTTCTTCTAATTCCTCAATGCCTTCTTCCACTTCCATAGTATCATCGGCCGTCATGGCGTCATCAGTCATAGACTTTTCGTCTTGCACCTGTGGGTCATTTTGGATTTCGGTCTCAGTGTCCAACTGGACTTGAGTTTCGGCATTTGGGGTTTCATCAAATTCATTGACAACCACACCAGAGTCTGAGGACTCGACGGCCCCTTTTACGTCCGTGGAGTCGGAAGGCATGACAACAACAGAGTCCGTTTCCAGAGCATCAACTTCACCTTTTACAGCAAAAGAGTTTTCATATTGATCGGAGGTAAAGCTTTCGCTTCCACCGGAAATCACGTTAAACTGACGTTGAGCGTTAGTGAGAGTTTTTCCTTTTTCCTCTTTATGCTTTGCGAATTCGGAAAATGATACTTGCCCATTGGCGTCGGCATCAAGTTCAGAAAATGTCGGAGGTGTGCCCCCGGCGAAAGCGCTGGACGCACCTAATATAGCCGTAAGGGCCATTGCGATGGACGTTGATTTTAAATAATTCATTTTGAAATCCTTTCTTAGCAGCAAACACCCCCAGTTGAGTGTGTATCTGATAGTACAATGCCCGAAACGCCGCTTTGTTGCGTTAAAAACTCGTTGGGTTAAGGCGACAATTAGGCAAAAATTATGGACGGTTTAAATCTAATCGGAAATAAAAAAGCCCGCCATGGGCGGGCTGGAGTAAATAGGATTAATTCACGGGGGTTTATTTATCGCCCCAGACTTTCATTTGCGGATTAGAACTTTTCTCTAGATCTGTTTCAGCTCCGGAATTGGTCATATTTGACTCTTGTTCTGGATTGTTCATCTGATTGAGGCCGGCCGGATTGTTATCCATAGGCATGTTCATGGTCTCCGCCGCTTCCATATCAGAATTGACTGAGCCCGATGAAGAAACCCGAGCTTGAGAACTTGATTGCGTTCGATATGCAGGTTGGTTCAGAACATCGCTAGACTGCGCCATTTGATACTGATCTGCGCTAAGCATCGCTTTCCCACCGCTCAAACGCGTAAACTCCTGAGCGAGTTGGGTCATGCTGGAGACGCCCTGTGATTTTCGCATTTTGCTATATTCTTTAAAGCTAACATTGCCATCTGAATCGGCGTCCAACTTTGCAAAATCACCGTACTCAGCATTCATCATAGCCGAAGTTCCCGCTGTCGTGCGGGTCGTGTTATTTAGGGACTGCGAGCTGTTCATGGTGTCTGGCGACATCATTTTATCGCCTTTGTCCTTCATGCCTTTATCTTTCATGCCTTTATCTTTCATGGAAGTCTTCGATTTATTCATTTTGTGGTCTTTATAAGCCTTCATGTCGAATTCTTCGAAATTTTCCATGCTGATAGTGGTTTGCTCACCTGCAAGACGAGTGAATTCCTGAGCGGCATCTGACGCAGTCACGCCATGGGCTTCACTGAAGTCTGCAAATTCTGTAAATGTCAATTTGCTATCGCTATTGGCATCAATTTTCATAAACACATCTTTTTTAGACATGTCGGCTTTTTCACCTTCCATATGAGACGATGCATAAGCCGGGGCCGCAAGTAAAACGGCGGAAAGAGCGGCGATGGCGGCGGAATTACGATAGGTCATTGAAATCTCCTTTTATTATTATGTGACGGTCGCAGAAAAAACAGTTTGAAGGGGGAGGAATGTTTTTCGCCTGCGACCGTCATATAAAGAACGAGGCGGGCACGTAATCGTTTCATTAAATGTCTGCAAGAAACCAAGATTAAAAAGAAACCAAGATTAAAAAGAGAAGACACCTAGAAAGTTACTCGATGGGAATGGCCTCATATCCGTAAATGGGTTCCTCTTTGACGTCTTGCACCTCTGACAAAGGTTGCGGTCCTAAGGGGATAGCCGCTTTAGGTGTATTTTTTGGTTTGAGGGCATAGGCTTGACCCTCCATCAAAAGCGCCAAGTTTAATTCGTCCTCTGTCAGGACGGCGTCCCCTTGGGCCGCGCGAACAAAATCCTGCGCCGCCTCGGTGGCGGAAACGCCTTGGGCCCTGGCATAGGCTTGATATTCAGAGAAATTCACGCGGCTATCAGAATTCGTATCAAGGTCAGAGAAATCTTTAGGAAGATCCCCAGCCAAGGCCGTCCCCGTTAAAGTCAGCGAACTTAAAAGGGCTAAACAATAAACAGGTAAACGCATGATGCCGTCCTCTCGGATTAAACCCGGTACTCATCGGGCAGGAGATTAAGTTTGGCACTGATAGCATCAAAAAAATAGGGCCGGATTGCGGCAGACCCCTCTTTGAAAGCTTACAATTCAGACAGGATAGAAGCTCTGGTCAATAGATTGTGCTAAGTTATGCAGAACGTACATCGTCCACATCCAGAGCATGCTCGCGAACCTTGCGGTAAAGCGTTGAGCGTCCAATTCCCAGTCGCCGGGCAATTTCGCTCATATGTCCAGAGTAATTTTCGATGGCGAATTGAATGAGGTCGCGCTCTACATCTTCCAAGCTCCGAAGGTGGCCTTCGCGGTCAAGAAGGTGAACAGCTTTGTCGACTTCTGAAGGCGTTGGCCTTAGCGTTTCCCGGCTTTTCGTTAATGAGGCCGAATCAAACTTCGGCGCGGCGGAAGCTGACGAATCTGACAGAGAGGGGGCGAGACCGGTAATTTGCGGAAAGTCCTGTGGGAACAGAGTCTCCCCATTTGATAATATCATCGCCCGGAAAATCATATTTTCCAATTGTCGGACATTCCCTTTCCACTCGTAATTTTGAAGCAACTCAATCGTTTCACGAGCCGCGCCGGAAACATTCAGACGCTCTTGAGCGTTAAAACGCTTGATGAAATGCTCTATCAGGGCGGGGATATCTTCGCGGCGGTTACGTAGAGGCGGAACGGCAATCGGAAAGACATTCAACCGATAATAAAGGTCTTCTCGGAAAGAGCCGTCAGAGACACAATCTTGGAGGTCACGGTTCGTCGCGCTTATAATCCGGACATCGACCGGGGTCGGACGTTTCGCGCCGACCGGATCGACTTCTCCTTCTTGAAGGACGCGCAGGAGCTTAACCTGCATATCCAAGGGCAGCTCGCCGATTTCATCCAAGAAAAGCGTTCCCGTATGGGCTTCTTGGAATTTCCCTAAATGTTTAGCGTTTGCCCCGGTGAAGGACCCTTTTTCGTGGCCGAATAAAATACTTTCAACCAGATTTTCAGGAATAGCCCCACAGTTTACTGTAATGAAAGGTCGTCCCGCCCGGTCCGAGGCGCCTTGAATGGCACGCGCAATCACTTCCTTCCCGACTCCGGATTCTCCCGTGATCAAGATAGGAATATTGGCTTTCGCGCCGCGTTCGCCCATGGCGACAACCGTGCGCATCGCTCCGGCATTGCCGATCAAATCATCAAATTGCAGACTGCCCGCCGACGTTTTTTTTAATCGGGTGACTTCGGTCACGAGCGTATTCATTTCAAGCGCGTTGCGGATGGAGACGATTATGCGTTCAGGTGAGGCAGGCTTAACGATAAAATCGCGGGCGCCTGCTTTCATGGCATTGACGACCGTTTCGATAGAGCCTTTCGCTGTTAGCACAATAACGGGGAGGTCGGGGCGTTTAAGCGCCAGCTCATCCAACGTCTCCATTCCGTCGCGACCCGGCATAACCAGATCCAGCAACATAACATTAACCTTGTCCGAATTGGCGCCAAGCGCGATTTCCAGAGCCCCGTCCCCGTTATCGGCTTGTAGAGTGGAAAAACCACTTTTCTCGACCACGGCCTGTAAAAGGCGTCTTTGGGTCGGGTCATCATCCACAATCAAGACAGTTTTGGCCATCAAAATACCTTCTACTCATAAATTTGTCAGCCCTCCCCAAAGGGATAGGAGACGCCGGGGGGTGTTCGTAAGAATATGGGACAAACAGGTGAATATTTGGCCAAAGGAAAGGGTTAGCAGGGAGTTAAATACAATTTTGAGGAAAAATATGCCCCTATAGGGCTTTGGCGCTATTGTCGGCTAGAGAGCCGCATGATAGCACAAGCGAAATTTTGACCTCGTCCAACATAACTGGACAATGGGGTTGGCAAACGGAAAAATAAGACTTCAGGAAAGAAAAATGGCAGCTGGTTCTTCAAATTACAATCGCGGTGAAATGAACGTCAAAGCTCAATCCGGCACATTTGGCGGGTTTATGGGCATGACTAAATATGGCGGCGCATTGGTGGCTCTTATTGTTCTCATGCCGACTTTGGTTTTTGCGGTCGGGGTGAGCTGGTTTAACGCTCTGGTTATTAGTGTCGTGGTTGGATTTCTAATTGGTTTGGCGCTTAAGTTTAAAGCCATGTGGTATGTGATATTGGTCGGACTTGCCTTTTTTGTGGGTATCATCTCATTCTTGTTGAGCCTGTTCGGGGGGTAACCCATTTTTTGCCCAAAGCCGCAAAAGCGGATCGGGCCGATAGATTAAGACTTTAATCGAAGGGGATTTGTCTTGCATATAGCCGTCATAAAAGATTCCGGGCCAGCCGAGCACCGCGTTGCCGCGACGCCGGATACAGTCAAAGGATTCGTGGCCGCAGGCCATAAAATCACCGTCACCAAAGGCGCTGGAGCCGATGCCGATTTCGCTGACGCTGCCTATAAAGAGGCAGGGGCAACCCTTGCGGCCAGTAATGCGGCCTGCGTTAAAAATGCGGATATTGTTTTTTCTGTAAATGGCGCGGATGCCAAATTGGTTGGAAGCCTTAAAAAAGGCGCCGGAATTACCGGAGCCATGAGCCCGACCGATAACCCGAAATATGCTCAAGCCTGTGCCAAAGCAGGTGTCACGGCTTTTGCTCTCGATTACATTCCTCGTATTTCCCGCGCACAGGCGATGGACGTGCTGTCTTCGCAGTCAAACCTTTCAGGTTATCGCTCTGTCGTCGAAGCCGCCGGAATTTACGGCCGCGCCCTGCCAATGATGATGACCGCGGCGGGCACAATCGCTCCGGCCAAAGTTTTTGTCATGGGCGCAGGCGTGGCGGGATTACAGGCGATTGCAACATCGCGCCGTCTCGGCGCTGTAACGACGGCGACTGATGTTCGCCCGGCTGCCAAAGAGCAAGTTGCCTCCCTCGGCGCAAAATTTGTCGCCGTGGAAAACGAAGAATTCAAAGCGGCGGAAACCTCTGGTGGATATGCCAAGGAAATGTCGCCGGAATACCAAAAGGCTCAGGCTGAGCTCACGGCGTCTCATGTCGCCAAGCAGGACATTGTCGTTACCACGGCTCTCATTCCCGGACGCCCGGCGCCGAAATTGATTGATAAAGCCATGTTGGATTCCATGAAGCCCGGCTCTGTCATTGTTGATCTGGCTGTAGAGCGCGGCGGCAATGTCGAAGGCTCTAAAAAAGGCGAAATCGTCACAACCAAAAACGGCGTTCATATTGTCGGCTATCTCAACTGGCCATCCCGTATGGCGGCGGATGCGTCCAACATGTTTGCCCGTAACCTCAAGGCTTTCTTGCCTTTGGTCACGTCCGAAGACGGAGCTTACACGCCGGATTGGGATGACGAAATTATTAAAGGCTGCGCCCTGACTAAAGATGGCGCTGTGGTGCATGAGCGTTTGCTAACGCTGACAGAAACGGCAAAAGCGCCGGCCGCAAAGAAGCCTGCCGCAAAGAAGTCCGCTGCCAAGAAGCCCGCTGCAAAAACGCCCGCTGCAAAAAAAACAGTGGCTAAAAATACCGGCAAGAAGAAAGGGTAAAATATGACTTTCGCTCTCATCATGGCGGGAGGCGCCGCCGTCAGCCCGATCGTTTTTCAACTGACTATTTTCGTTCTGGCGATTTTCGTCGGGTATTATGTTGTCTGGTCGGTCACGCCCGCCCTTCACACGCCGCTTATGGCCGTCACCAACGCGATTTCATCCGTGATTATCGTGGGCGCTTTGATCGCCGTTGCGGCCGGGGCGCAAGGCGGCTCTCCCGTCTCGACCTGGACCGGCGCGATTGCCGTGGCGCTTTGCGCCGTCAATATTTTCGGCGGCTTCCTTGTCACCCAGCGTATGCTTGCCATGTATAAGAAGAAGGCGAAATAATCATGCCTCACCTCTCTGCTAATCTTGCCGCTGTCCTATATACGATCTCAGCGGTCCTCTTCATTCTTGCCTTGCGGGGGCTAAGCTCCCCTGAAACGTCCCGCCGCGGGAATTATTACGGCATGGTCGGTATTGCGATTGCAATTGTGACAACCTTCTTGGTCGCCGGTATGGGCGGAACAGGTTTCCTATTCGCTGGAGCTGGCCTTGCGGTCGGCGGTGTGGCCGGCGCGGTGATTGCGAAGAAAATTCCGATGACGGATATGCCGCAACTCGTTGCGGCGTTTCACTCCTTGGTCGGTTTGGCGGCGGTTCTCGTGGCTGTCGCAGCGTTTTTCTCGCCAGATAGTTTCGGAATCCTCACAGACGACGGCACTATCAAAGCCGGGAGCTTGCTCGAGTTATCCCTCGGCGCGGCCATTGGCGCGATTACCTTCTCAGGCTCTGTCATCGCCTTTGCCAAGCTAAACGGGAATATGTCCGGCGCGCCGATCATGCTGCCCTTCCGTCACCTGATTAATATCGCTCTTGGCCTCGGCGTGGCTGTGCTCATTGGGATGTTGATGAAATCCGGCGGTTCGGATCCGACAATCCTCTGGAGCCTTGTTGCTATCACCTTTATTCTCGGTTTTCTGCTTATCATTCCGATTGGCGGCGCGGATATGCCCGTCGTAGTCTCCATGCTCAACAGTTATTCCGGCTGGGCCGCGGCCGCGCTTGGTTTTACACTGGGCAATATGGCGCTTATCGTGACCGGCGCGCTGGTTGGCTCTTCGGGCGCCATCCTGTCCTACATCATGTGTAAAGCCATGAACCGGAGCTTTATTTCCGTCATTCTTGGCGGATTTGGCGGCGATACCTCCTCCGCCGCAGGCGGCGATAAAGAACAGCGCCCGTTCAAACAGGGCTCTGCCGAAGACGCGGCGTTTATTATGAAAAATGCGTCGAAAGTTATCATCGTCCCGGGCTATGGCCTCGCCGTGGCGCAAGCTCAACACGCCATTCGCGAAATGGCTGACACGCTGAAAGAAGAAGGCGTCGATGTGGTTTACGCTATCCACCCCGTCGCGGGCCGGATGCCGGGCCATATGAACGTGCTCCTCGCCGAAGCGAATGTCCCTTATGATGAAGTGTTCGAGCTGGAAGACATCAACTCCGAATTCTCAAATGCGGATGTGGCGTTTGTCATCGGCGCGAATGACGTGACCAACCCGTCGGCAAAAACAGACCCGGCAAGCCCGATTTTCGGCATGCCTATTCTGGATGTCGATAAAGCCGCCACAGTCCTCGTCGTCAAACGCTCTATGTCCACAGGCTATGCCGGTATCGACAATGACCTGTTCTATGAAGACAAGACCATGATGCTCCTGTCAGACGCGAAAAAGATGGTCGAGAGCATTATTAAAACGCTTTAGGGATGGCTTAGTCCAATTCTGAATTTAAAAATTAAATATACGTGCCTATGGTTCACCCTAAGGCGCGTATTTTTTTGAATTGGGGCGACCCGAACCAACCTAATCCTCAACGTGGTCCGGTAAATTCTCGCGCTTAGTCGAGGCCATGTCGTCTAACTCTTCCTCGGTCATTGTCTCATACATTTCGACGGACGCGCCTTGGAGTTCGCTTTTCTTGATTTCTCCGCGTTTGGCAGAGAGCGCCGCGCCGGCGGCCTTTTGTTGGGCTTTTGATTTGGCTTTCATATCGGTCTCCTTGGATAGAAAACCTGTTTCCATTCTATTTGGTTCCAACCTTCGACAGAGACCTTGTCAGAGGGATTTCAATGACGTTAAAGACCTCTATGTCTACATCCCCTCTCTCTCTTCAAAATGTCTCCAAAAGCTTCGGCGGAAAATCCGCCGTGAAGGATGTTAGCTTTACAATTAAACGCGGCGAAGTGGTGGGGTTTTTAGGCCCGAACGGAGCCGGTAAAACGACGACGATCCGTATGGCGCTCGGCCTCATCCCGCCGGACATGGGCGATGTGGCGTTGTTCGGGGAAAAGCCCGGTGAAAACGCCTTTGGGCGGATTGGGTTTTTGCCCGAAGAACGCGGGCTTTACAAAAAGCAGACCGCCCGCGAAAGCATCGCCCATATGGCGCGCCTCAACGGTATCGGGAAAAAAGAGGCTTTCACCCTCGCCGATGACCTATTGGACCGCTATGGTCTGTCAGAGGCCAAACGCAAAAAGAACAAAGACATGTCCAAAGGCATGGCGCAGAAGGTTCAGCTTCTCTCTGCCATCGCGCATGATCCGGAATTTTATATTCTGGACGAGCCGTTTTCCGGCCTCGACCCCGTCAACCAACGCGTGCTTGAAGGGATTGTCAGCGAGATCGCCGGACGCGGCAAAACCATTATTTTCTCGACTCATGTGATGGAACATGCCGAGCGTCTCTGTGACCGGATTATCCTGATGGGGGGCGGCCAAGTTGTCTTTGACGGCTCCACAGAAATGGCTTTGTCCAAAGCGCCGCGCCGTATGGTAATCGCCTCGGAGGATGACAGATTACTGGAAATCGTCAGGCCCTTTGCCGAAGACGTAGAAAAGCGCCGGGACGGGGGATTAAACGTGATACTAAAAGAAACCGCACAGAGCCAAGCCGTTTTAGAGCGTTGCGTTGCTGAAAAAATTAAGCTCACCCAATTTGAGCCGAAACAACCGACTTTGCATGAGGCTTTCGTGGCGCTGGTCGGAGATGATGTTCGCGCCGATTTAAAAGCCGATATGGCACATGACCTTGCGCAGACCAATCCCGCTCAAGAGGAGGCATAAAGATGTCATTTCTGCCTGCTGTTAATTTACGCCGCACCTTCCTTATCGCTCGCCGGGATTATCTTGGCTATATCAAGACATGGGGATTTTGGATTTCCTTCTTGATGCCTTTCATCGGCATGGGGTTTGGTATTGGTTTTGCCACGCTCGACGTGGAACTGTCGCCGCCGCGATATGAAACTATTCTTGATGAAACGGGTCAATATGCCGACGGCATTTTGGCCTTGCACGAGGAAAAGCAGAGGAGGAAGGTCGAGCTTTTAATTAATGGATTAGGCTCTACTCTCATGTCTGATGAGCAAGAATCCGATATTCGTGAGACCTTGCAACAGGACGGGTCAGTAGCGGCCAGAGCGCAAATTGAACAGAACATCCCCTCTCTGAAAGGGCAATTAAAATCCCTAAACAGTAATGTTAATTTTGTTGACCCCCCCGCTCAGACGTTAGAGGCCTCACAAGCATATTTGACGGGCGAGAGACTCCTCCAAGTGGACGGCAAAGCCCGGCCTTTAGACGGTCTCCTCTATATTACCCAAACAGAGGACGGACCCAAAGCGGATTATTGGTCCAAGAATATAAATGCCCCTGACCTGAAGAACTTGGCAGGAGACTATTTTGAAAGCCGCGCAGAGGAGAATTACCTCGCAACCGGGAATTTGACGCGCGAAGGATTAGCGGCGGCCAAGAAAGGCCGCCTGGAAGTGGAAAGTTTTGATCCAACCAAAGTCGCCAATGAAACAACCTCCCAAGCTGTGTCAGATGCAGATAAAGTGCCTTATTATGTTGCGGCCGCGCTGTCGGGTTTCCTATGGCTTTCGGTCTTTTCCGGCGCGTATATGCTGCTTACCTCTATGCTCGAAGAAAAGTTGAATAAGCTCCTTGAAATGATGCTGGCATCGACCCGCTTTTCCGAAATTATTTTCGGGAAGCTTCTGGGAGTGGCAGCCCTAACCCTGACAGCAATGGCGCCCTATATCCTCTTGGCAATCTTCGCCGGTACAGCGATAGCTCTTAAAGGCGACAGTGAAATGACGCAGGCCTTCGCGCAAAGTTTCACGCCGAAACTTCTCATCTTTTTCTTCATCTTTCTCATTTTGGGTTATATTTTTTACGGGGCTTGCTTTATCGCGCTCGGCGCACTTAGCCAATCTATGCAAGATGCACAAACCATGACTACTCCCATTGTTATTGTGTTGACGCTCTGCGTACTGGTCGTGCCTCTGGGCCTCGCCACGCCGGACAGTCCTTTATTGCGACTGGCCAGCCTCTTTCCGCTATCGGCGCCTTTTGCGGTCCTCGTGCGGCTGCCGTCTGACCCCCCGCTCTGGGAGCTTATTTTATCTGCGGTTCTTCTCGCTCTGCTTTCACTTGGCGTGGTCTGGACTGCGGGCCGTGTCTTCCGCTACGGCGTGCTGTCCGGCTCCGGCATGAGCGCGATGACCGGCTGGTTTAAACGGACCATATTGCGACAAAGCTAGGCCGCGGTGTCGCATAATCTGCGGCATAAAGTGACCAAGAGGTGACAGAGCGGCCCTGCCGTCCTATATGGGATCTATGACCGAAACAGGCCCATCTCCTCGTGAGCGTATATTACAAGCGGCCCTGCCTATGGCCGCGTTCGAAGGATGGACGGATAAAATGCTCCGCCAGTCTGTCAAAGCCGCTGGATTGCCGGACGGCGCCGAAGCTCTTTATTTCCCAGAAGGTGCGCTTGATTTACTGGCCTATTGGTCAGAACAGTTAAATAGGAAAACAGAACAGGCAATGGCCGCGCTGGACATTGAAAATATGAAAATCCGGGACCGCGTGACGCAAGGCGTTCTGGCAAGATTAGAAGCAATTCATCCCTTTGAAGAAGCGGCGCACCGCGCTTTGTCTCGCTTGGCGCTTCCAGATACGCTTTTGGGCGGACGGCTTAGCGGGCCGGGCCAGCTCTGGGCGGCGGCGGATACAATTTGGCGCGCCATTGGCGACACTTCGACGGACGCGAATTATTATTCCAAACGGACAATTCTGTCGGGCGTTATCGGGACGACCCTGCCAGTTTGGCTTAACGATGACGACCCTGATAAATTGAAGGGGCGCGAGTTCCTCGACGCCCGAATTGCAAACGTCATGCAGTTCGAAAAATTTAAATGGCAGCTTAAATCGAAAAGCAAAGACTGGCCGAGCCCGGCGAGCGTTTTAGGCTCTCTGCGTTATGGCGGACTGCCAAAGTTCAAACGCCGCAGACGGCGCGGATAAAAAATGCTGCACCCTCTCTTTGTGTCTATGGTGTGACTATGGCACGACCCGATTGACATGTGCCATTTTACGGCCCGCTCTAGCTTCTTTTTTCCCGTATATATGAAGGAAAGTGTTGTCTTCACGGGCCAGATTTTGCCAATCATTCACATCTTCGCCGATTAGATTAGTCATAACAACGCCGTGTTTTGGATCCGTGCTGCCGAGAGGCCATCCGGCTACCGCGCGGATGTGTTGCTCAAATTGATCCGTACAGCCCGCATCTTGCGTCCAATGACCTGAATTATGAACCCGTGGGGCAATTTCATTGACTAACAGGCTACCGTCCTCAAGTTCGAAAAACTCGGTGGCCATAACTCCAACATAATCCAGAGCTTCCATAATGCTTTGGGCGAGAGTTTTGGCATGTCCCAAATCCCGAGGCGCAGGGGCTGTGCTGGTGTGTAAAATATGATTCTTGTGAACATTTTCGACTAACGGATAGGCCGTCATTCGTCCGTCCACGCCTCTGGCGCAAACGATAGAAACTTCGCGTATAAAGGGGATGAAGGCTTCGACAATAACGGGATGTGCCCCAAGTGCTTCCCAAGCGTTTTCTATATCGGTCTCATTTTGAAGGATCGCCTGACCTTTACCATCATAGCCAAACCTACGTGTTTTTAGGACGCCGCTCCCGCCGAGGCGGCGCAAAGCCCGTTTTAAATCAAATATGTTTTCAACAGTTTCAAAAGGGGCAACAGGGACGCCGGCCTTTTCGGAAATAAATTTCTTTTCAGTCAATCTGTCCTGCGCCACATTCAGACAACTCGCGCTCGGATAAAGGGGTTTCAATCGCGCGGCTTCCAAAGCAGTTTCAGCTGGAATATTCTCAAACTCATATGTCAGTACGTCGCAGCCATCTGCGAAGGCCTTCACGGCGTTTAAATCGTTATAGTCTGCTTGCATATAGCTATGCGCGACTTGGGCGGCGGGACTGTCTCCGCCAGTGGGCGCGAAAATATGAGTTTTCAAACCAAGCCGCGCCGCCGCGAGGGCCAGCATCCGGCCCAGTTGGCCACTTCCAAAAATTCCAATGATAGAGCCGGGCGGGAGAGGGAAGCCTGTTTGCACGTCTTAACCCTTGGGATCGTGAGCAACTGACTGGGTTTGCTCGGCGCGCCAGTCATTGAGGCGCTTGGCAAGAGCGTCATCCGACAGGGCCAAAATAGAGGCGGCGAGTAGGGCGGCATTTTTCGCGCCGGACTTACCAATTGCCAAAGTGCCTACGGGGACGCCGCCGGGCATTTGCGCAATAGATAAAAGACTGTCCATGCCCGAAAGGGCTTTACTTTCAACGGGGACGCCTAAAACGGGAAGAGGCGTCATGGACGCTGCCATGCCCGGTAAATGCGCCGCGCCGCCCGCGCCGGCAATAATAACTTTATGGCCCGCCTCAGCGGCGCCTGTTGCAAAATCATATAATCTTTGAGGGGTTCTATGGGCCGAAATCACTTTAGCTTCATAGGCTATCTGCAAATTATCCAGAATTTTGGCGGCATGTTCCATGGTCGGCCAATCGGACGTCGAGCCCATAATAATGGCGATAGGAGCAGTTTTAGCGGTCATGACTTTGCAGTCCCCATAAGAGTGGCTGGAAAGCGATATCTTCTAAAGGATGGCCCGCGAGAATCCAACCGACATTTTTAATCTGTTTACGTTTCCTTTAGACCGCCTCTTTTCCGTTTCTTAACTCTGGGCGGCTAAAGACGAGAGGACATTATTTTTCAGGAGACCCCATCCTATGCCACTTAGCCGCGTTTCCAGCGCTTTAAATGAAGCCAGCTTTCGCGCGATTGACCGGACAGGTGTAACGGAGTCCCAGCTCAGCCAAGACAATATATCCCTTCAAGCGGAAATTACGCGGCTTCGTCACCGGGTTTTAGAGCTAGAGCGCGCGGCGGATACGGACCCCCTTGTACCCGTTTTCAACCGCCGGGCCTTTATGCGCGAAGTGACGCGGGCTCAAACAGTTATGGAGCGTTATGATATGGTGAGCTCGCTCATTTTCTTTGATCTGAACGGGTTTAAAGCTATCAATGACGCTCACGGTCATACGGTGGGGGATAATTTGCTTAAGGCTGTCGGCGATGTTTTGCTTAACGGTGTCAGACAATGCGATATGGTGGCGCGCCTCGGCGGTGATGAGTTTGGCGTCCTCTTGTTTAAATCGTCGCCGGAAATTGCTCGCGCGAAAGCGTCGACCCTATCGTGCCGAATGAGAGAAGAACGAATCTTCACCGGAGATCGATATGTCAATATTTCCGCGTCATGGGGAGTCGCGCGGTGTGATCCCGGCATTCCGGCTGACGAAGTCTTACATCAGGCTGACCAAGCAATGTATGAGGCTAAACGCGCCCGCCCAAATCAGCTCCAGACCGCCTAAGCAATGATGTCCGGCGTGATTTGGTTTTCCAGATAGACAATCTGATCTTTCATTGAGAGTTTTACTTTTTTCATGCGGCGCAGTTTAAGCATATCGGCGGCCCCGTTTTCCGATAAAGCCTTGATTTCATCATCAATCCGTCGATGTTCCGCGCGCAAACGATTAAGCAGAACTTGTAGCTCCGCTTGGGTTGGCTCTAATGTTTCATCATTGTCGGCGTCTGGTGTCTCGTTTGACATTAGATTTTAATAAAGACTTCCGTGGAAATGGGCAAGCTGAACAGGGTTTAATGTCAGAAATTGAATTCAATTAAGACTCGTGAAAAGTTTTGTGCTATAGAAAAGAGGCTTAAGTCACCTAACCTAAGGAGATGTGAATGGCATTATCAGCGCATTTGACCCAACTAAATTCGAAACACGCCTCGCTGGAGCAAAAGATCCAGGACGAAATGCGAAGTCCCATGCCCGATCATTTGCGAATATCACAGCTCAAAAAGCAAAAACTACAAATTAAGGACGAGATCTCAGACAAACAGGTTCTAGTCTCTTAAATTTCTTAGATTTGATGTTATACGGGCTCACCCTTTGCGGGTGAGCTTTTTTATTGGGAGGCACTATGTCTGATCAGGTTTTTATTGTTACAGGGGCCGCGCGCGGTATTGGATTTGCCTGCGCACAGCGCCTGGTTGAGGATGGCCACCGCGTCGTTCTGGCGGATATGGATACAGACCAAGGCTATCGCGCAGGCGAAGAACTGGCAGAGGGCACGGACCGTGCGGTCTTTGTGGAATGTGACGTGTCTGACAAATTGGAAGTGCATAATTTGATCGCTGAAACTTTGGGCGCGTTTGGACGAATAGATGGACTGGTCAATAATGCCGGTATCGCCATAAAAGGCGGTGCGTTGGATATGAGCGTAGAAGATTTTGACCGCAATCTGGCTGTAAACCTTCGCGGCGCGTTTTTAATTTCCAAAGCCGTGGCCAAACATATGGTCAAAGAAATAGAAGACCGCGAAGATAGATCCCGTTTGTCTGACCGCCCTTACGCTATCGTCAATATGTCCTCTATCAATGATACGGTCGCGATACCCGATTATCTTGCCTACACAGTTTCCAAAGGCGGCTTGCTACAAATGACGAAGGCGATGGCGTTGGAGCTCGCGCCTTATGGCATTCGCGTGAATGCAATTGGTCCCGGATCCGTCAAGACGGATATGCTCGACGGGATTGCCGGAAATGAAGACGCTATGGAGAAAATTTCAGCGCGCACGCCTCTGGGCCGGTTGGCTCTACCGGATGAAGTGGCGAGCGTGGCGTCTTTTCTGCTTTCAGAAGATGCAAGCTATATTACCGGGCAATGTATCTATGTTGATGGCGGGCGGTTGGCGCTTAATTACACAATGGAGAAAAAAACGCTCTCATAAGAGCGTCTTGATAAACCTATTTTCGGGGTTTGGTGGTCCCGAAAATTTTCCTCCAGCCGCGTCCAATCGCTGACCCGCGTTTTGACAAAGCCTCTCCGGCCTCATCAAACTCTTCCCCCAGCCTGTCCGTGATGGGATCGACATTTTTTGTTTTCCACCGATTAACCGTCCGCAAAGTCAAGAAGACAAGCAAAGCAATAAGACCGAGAAAGACAATATTGAACCAAGGGATTAGCAGAGCGTCAGGCCCGCTGACTTTTTTGATAGAGGTCGCGTTCGGAAAGATTGAAAACAGTTTTATTCGCCAGCCATAATGACGAACCGCCACCCATTGGTCTTTGTCTCGGGCGAGATTCGCGGCATTGCCAGACACATCGCTGCTGTCGAATTTGAAATAAGGCGGGAAAGACCAGCCTGTATCCTCGTTTCGATAGGTCATAGAACGTCCATTTTTCTTGACCGTATAAATGAAACGCACATCTCGGGTCATTTGCGCGTTTGTACCAACATCGGGCCTATCCCAAAACGGCGAGACATCAGAAATGTCCATACGCTTCACATCGGTATCGACAATCTGAACGATGTCTCGGTCAGGCAGATAATAATGCGCAAGAACGGCCACGATGATAAAGGCCAAAAAGGCAAAGAACCATTTAACTGTTTTCATAAGACTCTCCCGAAATCATCTGGCCTAAATTTATCCATATTGCGCCAGCCAGGCCAAGCCTGCAAAAATAGCGAGAGGGATAAAATAGATTCCTAAAAGCATTTTAGGACGAATGGAGCGATTATATTGCCGTAAGCCCCGTTCCACGAAATCCTGTTGGCTCTCAACCGTTTCTTGTTTGTGATATTCACTGCGCAGCTTTTGCCGCTCTCGTACATTCGCCGTGACACTTAGCACGGCGTAAACCGCACTTAGAATGGCGAAAATAATGACGATATTTCTTATCCAGCCGACCAAATTTAATTCCCCTTACCCTTTTTTGATTTTCGAAAATTTTTCTTGCGGTAGTCTTTATAGAGCTCTCGAAAATCCTCGTCTTTTTCATTATGGGGTTTAAGTTTGTAAAGGCCGTCTTTCACAGACGCTTTTCCCCAAGGGTTTGAAAATTCTGTTTTGAGCTTAGGTTCGGGTTCTTCCATAGCGGGTTCATCACCGAACAGGGCCTCCCGCGCGCCAACCTTATCCATCGCATATTCCTGCGCCAGAAAGTCAGAGACATAGTCTTTCTTCGACTCCGGCCAGCTTCGATAGGCCTCATAGAAAAGCGCTTTATGACAGATAAAGAGCTGCCGAAAGTCAAGGCGGGAGAGGTCGGATAAAAGCATATTCACCAGATCGCGATTTTGATGCTGGCTAGAGCGTAAGCAATAGAAAAAGGCTGGGTGCGTTGGGCCCATTTTCGGAGGACGCCCGCCCATACTGGCCCAGCGCCAGACGTCCATCAGTCCGTGAAATTCTTCCGGCATATCTTCGGCAAACCGGCGCTCCAAATGTCGAATGTTTTGACGTGATAATCCGCCAAGATCATGGCCTTGTTCGGCTGCGACAGTGATGGTGATGAAATCCAGCTTTTGCTTGATGATGGCTGCGGTGGACTGGTTAGGCGCTTGAACAATTAATTCGCTCAGATCTTCATCACGCAGGAAATCTGCAATGTCTTCGCGATCGTCAAAGGTTAGAATTTGCTCAATCGAGAGGTCGTCCAAGCCTTCAACCCGTTCCCGCGCAATGACAGTGGGGGTCTCTGCATCCCGGAAAATATAGACTCCGCCAAAATGGCTCGTATAATAATTCCCTTGAGCATAAGTCTTATTGTCGAGCGTCACAGGGTTACGCTGAATATTGCCTGTGCGTTTGGCCAGCTCAATCATTTGCGCGATTAAGACATCGTCCCACCAGGCATCGTCTTCTATTATGAATTGATCTATTTTCTCAGAAAGCTCATGCGCCTCCGCGACATGCTCGGCAATCGTATCGGCTTCGATTTCGATCTGATTGATGTGCAGGAGATCAGAAGGCGACGATATATGAAAGACCGAATTCATTAATTCCCCGGCCACAGCCTCGCGCGCGGTCAGGGCAAAAAGCTGATTTTCATTTTCCTGAATATAGCGCCGCAGGATAGAGCGGGAGGTCGAAAACTGTGAATTCAGCAAGGGGGCTTTCATCTGCTCCGTGCTGAGCAGGATGAACATCTGATTACATCCTTTGGGATTCAGATAGAGCGTATCGCCAAACTCATCCCCGATTTCGGGTGAATAGCCGACCATGTCGATATGAAATTCCGTCAGCGTCGTCTCTCGGTCAATGAGGTGTTTCAAGGCGCGGTTATAACGCTCCACCAGAACCGGAGAGGACACTTCAATCAAATTGCCGAACATCAGGCCTTTTTTGACGAGACGCATCATGTTTTGAGCCTGAGACGATGAATGAATAGCCCTAAAAGGAGCGCCGCAATCAACTGAGCTATGGGAGGTTGAAATGCGTATGCTAAGGCGGAAGGAGTGTCTTGATTAAAAAATGAATGCCGTGTCTTAAATTGACTAAACGCATGAATTGCGTTGATAATGAATAGTGTCGCCCCGCCAGTGCCGATGGATACTAATAAGCTAGTCTTAGAGCTTGTAAGGCTGAAAAATTTTGGCACCTGAAATGCGACCCAAACACTTAATAAGACAAGCAGAGAAAACCAAAAAACAAGCCAGGTAATTTCATGTGGTATTGGCATCACCTCTTCTCTCCCAAATACCGCTTTTTCGCTTCTTCCTGCCGCCCATAGTCCCGCACCATATTCTCAATCGCGATTTCATCTGACTTATCGGCGTAGCGAAATTCTGAGTCGGCGTAGCGGTTGATTTCCTGAATGACCATGTCGACCGTGATCGGTTGGGACAGGTCGGCGATCATTTTTTTCTTGGTGTCATAATCTTTGGTCAGGAAGAGATCGGGTCTTTCCATCCATTCATCGGGGAGTTCGAAATCCATGGCGCGGACTTTGACCGCGTCGGTGATATTTTTAATCGCGCGTCCGGTGAAGCGGGAATCGGCTTCCTGAATGCCCTTCAAATAGGTGCCGAGTTTGGCAATGGTGTCGAGCTTGCCAATGTCCTTGGAGACTTTGTCATAGACCTTAATCAGGCCGTCCTCTTTCGGACGGGCATAGCTGTCATAGCTCGCGGCAACGGCTTTTTTAATTTGCTGCGCGGCGAAGAGGTCATGTTTGCCAACGGGAATATCGTGGTTCTTGCCCATTAAGAGGTGGAGAATGTCGATATAGTCCTCTCGCGTTTGCGGCCCATCCACCAGGAACCTCGCGCCCGCGCGCTGGCGCAGCGCGTCATCCACATTTTCGGGATAGTTGGAAAACATACCGAAGGTGCAATTCCCGCGCACTACCGTATTTGCGCCGGCAAAGCTTTCCATCAAGACGGCGGTGATTTCGAGCTGACCGGCAGAGGACTGGCGGTCGCCGCGTTTTCCTGCGAGCTGGTCAATATCGTCAATCGTGCCAAAGCCGATGACGTTGGGGTCAATCACATTATTGATAAAGGCCTTGGCGTTTTGCGCGGATTTCCCCTGATAGCTGTCGATGGAATCGGTGGACAGGTTCTGATAGCGGAAGGCATAGCCTGCATTGGCGCAATATTCTGAGATTAACCCGGCCATCATCTGGATGAGGGTGGTCTTCCCCGTTCCCGGCGCGCCGTCGCCCATAAAGGTAAAGATAAACCCGCCAAGCTCGGCAAAGGGATTTAATTTCCGCTCGAAATCATAGGCCATCAGCATTTTGGACAGCTTCATGGCCTGATATTTTGCAATATGGTTGCCGACCACTTCATGCGGTTTTTTAAACGTCATGGTCAGCTTGGAGCTTTGCGCGCGGGCAAAGGGCGTAAAGCCGTTAATGTCGAAATTATCGGCTTCGACGCGGTAGCTGACAGAGGTAAAGGGTTTCAGGCGGGGCAGGTTTGCGGCGCGCAGCGCGACCTTGTCCATCAATTTTTCGAGGAAAGCTGTGACTACGGGGACGAGCTTGTCTTCGCTGTCTACAAACAGCGCTAAATCCTGATCGATTTCCCATAGCGCGCCAGTGAGCGCGAGCTGCGCATTATCTGTCAGGACTTCTTCGACATCACTGATTTCGGCGTTCAATTCCGACCCGTCCGCATGGGCAGAGGATAAGAGGAAACTCGCCATATTGGCAAAGACATGGAGGCTGATCACGGCGGAGGCGGCAAGGCCTTCGGTGAACTCGGCTTGTTTGCCCGCGGGAAGCTTGCCTTGAAGGTTCTCTGTCATCAATGCGGAGAGACCCGTCTGTTCGGCATATTGATCCGAGACCAGCAAAGCTGTTGCAAGCGCGCGGCGAAGGCTGTGCAGCACATTGGCTTGTTTCGGACTGATAAGGCTATCGCCGTCATCGGCGTTTTCTACGCGGGCGATTAAATGGACGCCTTCGGGGCGGGCTGTGGATTGCGTCACAAGGCCGGGTGTGGTGGAACGAAACCGGCGGCGCGTGCCGATACCCGGGGAACGCTCTTTGGACGCCGCAGATCTGACGTCCTGTTTTTTCGCCAGACGCGGGGTGTGATCAAAGCCGTCCAAAAGCTGCTCCGCCGCCGCATATTTTTCGCGGATTTGCGCTTCTTTTAATTCCATCAAATTACCGGAGTCCGACATTTATATCCTAGCTATAACTTAAAATTTTTGTATTTTCGCCCACGACATATTTGCGCGTGCCTTGGAAAGCCTGTGCGTTTTTTTCTTCGAGCACTTGGTAGGCGCGGTGGGGCAGAATGACCGCACGCTGGGTTTCAGTTGCGCCGCTCTCCGCTCCGCCAAGAAACTTATCTAATTTATATATTTGTCGCGTGGCTGTTTTGAAAATACCGGTTTTCTCTACCATTGTGTCCTCTGACAGGAGCGATTCCACAGTCCAAGCGAGGGCCCAATCGCTGCCTTCTTGGTGGCTGGCATCGGCTAAGACATCGCGAATTGGGCCGTGCTGTTCGGTGAAATCATGGCTATACATGGGTCCGAGGTGGAACCGCCGAAGCAATTTCGGGTGAAGCGTGTCAAAATCCGTATCAAAGCCTTTAGCGATAGTCAGGAGTTTTAGCCCGGAAACGGCCTGCGCCATCAAATGACTTTGAACGCGAGGCCAGCGTCTTTCGTCATGGGGCAGGGCGCGAGAGGCCGTATCTTCCAACTCCATTAAATAAATCGCGGGAAGGTTCGTTTGGCTGTCATAAGCCGCCCAATGGACGAGGTAACTGCGCCGTCCGCTATTCATATCTTTACCGACCCAGACAATTTGGGGGTGGTTTTGCGTCAGGAAGAGGTTTTCTTCTGCCAAACATTCATAATAAATCCGCTGGCTCATCGCATATTGAAGCTGCGTCGGGGACGAGCGCTGCGTCAGGATATGGTTGACCATATCTTTCTTCAGACGGTCCTGAGCGGGCAGTGACTTTAAATGTTTTTTGGCTTGGGTGGCATCCGACGCCATTTGCAACACTTCACCAAAGACCGGAAAACCGCTTTCGGTTTTATCTATGCTCATGCCGCTCGGCTCCGATCCTCCGATCCGGTGGGACATCAGGAATTTATAAGACAGAGCGGTGAATGTATGGGTGAGCGAGTCGAGATAAGTCAGAAGAATTTTGGCTTCTGCGGTGGTTATCAGTTTTTCTTTATTGGAGAGGATAGTCACCTCGGAAAGGTGACTCATTATCCGTTCAAACTTTGCGAAATAGCGCCGGGTCGCCCGGGCGCTATCGAGCATTTTATGATCGAATTGTAGGTCTTGAACGACAGACACTTATTGACCACCACCTTGACCATAGGCATTGGCATCATGCTTCTCGACAATTTTTTCAAATCGCCGGGCAAACCGCTCATCTGCCTTGGCTTTTTCTTCGAGCACTTTACGGGCAAAGACAATGTGGTCTTCGTGAGCTTCCATCATTTCGGCCATTTTATTATTAGTGGCCGCGCCGATGGCAGACATAGCGACTTGCGCTTCTTTATCTGTGGCCACACCAATTTCGTTGATTTTATGTGCGACATCTTGTTGTTGCGCCGTTTTCAAGGATTTGGACAAGGCATCATAAAGAATGACACGTTGCTTCGTGTCAGTTTGCAACTTGTTAATCAGCACCATTTGCGTGGCGGCTTGGTTTTGTAAACTATCGACCCAAGTTTTTCCCTTTTCGATATATCGTTCCAGCGTCTGCGACTCGGCCAGTTTGACTTGTTCTTGTTGGGCGAGGTCATTGTAATTGGCGTTGACGGCGGCCAGCTCGCTTTCCAATTTGGCACGTTTCTTGGCGTCCTGCTCCACCGCAAGCTTGCCTTCAAGCTCGATAATCTTCGGATCCATAGACAGTAGCTCGGCTTTGATGTTCTCCAAAGTCGTGACAGCGGCTTCGCGGTTTGTCAGGGTCGTGCCAAGATTGGCCTGAACTTGATCTTTGTGCATGTTCAATTGGTTCAACTGATCCTGAAGCATAGTTTGGATCGTGTTGGATTTGGAAATCAGATCCTGAAGCTTGTCTTCAATAGACGCTGTTCTGATCCTCTCAGAGCGCAATGACTCCGATCTTTGTTTGGAAAAGAGACCCACAAACTTTTCCCAGCCTGTTCTATCGCGCATGGCGTCAAAATCTTTGGAAAAGCCGGACGTAACATCGTCAAGGCCCAGAATTAGCTCGGCGATATTGGCGTTCATTGTATCCGCATGGGCATGGACGTCGTCCAATGACGCATTTTCGATATCTATGGTGATATCAGAGCCCATTTCCATTTTTTGCCGCGCTGTGTCTATCTTTGAAGATAGAGCGCTGATTTTGGTTTGAGCTTCTGCAACTTCTTTTTTGGACTGTTCGATTTGGGTCTCGAAATTGGACATCGTCCCCCCTTTCACTGTGATTGTTCTGCCTATTAGACATAGGTAGAATTTTAGGATTTACAATCTAAAACCGTTCGAAAATTCGTCGGCTTTATGGGGGGTATCGACGATTTCCCGTGGAATTACACGGAGAAAGTATTTACGAAAAAAATGCCAGAAAAATGAAAATAATTGTCCCGATAGCGAGCGCGATGGACGTTTGGCGACGATAGGCGGGCGCTAAAAATCCTACTAATAGTCCGCCAAAGACAACAAGTATCAAACCAATAGCGACAAGTTTTTGATATAGTTTAAACAAAGAGGGGCCGTGGCCTTTGTGAAGTTCCATCAAACGGCCTTGGAGGTCAGGAACTTTGCGCGTGGCGGTTAGTCCGTCTGGAGTTTGTCTGAATTCCAAATGAGTCCGCGACGTTGGCCGCAATTGAATAACTGCGCCGCGATTGCGGATATATTCAAAGGATTGGTCAATGTCTGCAGAGGCGAGGAGTGCGCGCACATCGGCGTCTAAACGAGGGCTTTCGAAGTTCAGTGTGGCTCCAGAGGGTAATGGGACGGGCTCAGATTTGAAAGAACCGCTATTGCCTAATAAATAAAGCCCGCCGGAGACAGCAACAAGTAGAAAGGCAGGCGCCAAAAAGCCGGCAAACCATAAATGGGCTAAAACGAAGAGACGGCGGGCTTTCAGAGAGGTCATATTGGGCTTTCAATATATATTTCTATTAAGATTAGAGCTTAGTAGAGCGTTGGAGAGGGTATCAGGCGTCAAATTTCCCTGCCATGACGGCATCAATTATCCGGCAGGCCCCTTTAAAGGCTTCGTCTATTGAGAGGTGGGAACTATCAAGGTAATGAGCGTCCTCTGCGGGTTTTAGTGGCGCGTCTTTGCGGCCCATATCACGCGCGTCGCGCTCTTGAAGTTGGGCGAGTACGGTCTCAAAGCTAATCTCTTCGCCATATCCGAGTAATTCCTTGTGGCGGCGCTCTGCCCGGATTTCTGGCTTCGCGTCCACATAGAGTTTAACATCGGCGTCAGGGCAGATAACGGTCCCGATATCGCGCCCGTCCAAAACAGCGCCCTGATCGGCAAAATCCCGTTGAAGATCAAGCAGCGCGGCGCGCACGGCAGGATGAACTGCGACTTTTGAGGCCGCCGCCCCGATGGGGCCGCTTTTCAGGGTTGGGTCAGAAAGCATTTCATCGAGATTTCTTTTTCCGAGGGATTTCGCCGCTTTGGAGGCGTCTTTTTCTATATCAGGATCCCCTCCGGCATCGAGCGTAGCCTTTGCCGTGGCCCGGTAGAGCTTGCCCGTATCCATATAGGCGAGGCCATAATGCGCCGCCAAACGTTTGGCGAGCGTGCCTTTGCCAGACGCAAAGGTTCCATCAATCGCGATTATTTTCGGTGTCTCGGTCATCTTTCAATATGTGCCCCAAGCGAGGCCATCAAGTCAAAGAAAGTCGGAAAACTTGTTGCAATCATCGCCGCGTCATCAATTCTGACAGGGTTTTTTGAGGCCAGACCCAGAACCAGTGCGCTCATGGCAATTCTGTGGTCGTGATAGGTCTTGATTGTGCCTCCGCCTGCGGGCGGTTTCCCGGCGCCGCCTGTGACAGTCATGCCATCCTGCGTTTCGCTCACTGTGACGCCGTTTTCTGAGAGAAGGGCCGTCGTCGCCGCAATCCGGTCGCTCTCTTTGACCCGCAATTCGCCGATTCCCTTCATAAGGGTTTTCCCGGTGGCGAACGCGGCGGCGACTGCCAAAATAGGATATTCATCAATCATGGAGGCCGCTCGGCTTTCCGGTACGGTCACGCCGTTCAGGCGAGAATGTTTGACGTGAATATCGGCAATTGTTTCCCCGCCGGATTTCCGAAAGTTATCCGCTCTCAAAAAGGCTCCCATCTCGTTGAGCGTGTCAAACAATCCCGTTCGGGTCGGGTTCATCATGACATTTTCAACTAAAATATCCGAGCCGGGTGTTATCAGGGCGGCGATAATCGGAAAGGCGGCAGAGGACGGGTCTCCGGGCACTTTTATTTTCGTAGCTTTCAGCCGGGCCGGGCCGGTGACGCTGATATGATTGCCCTCTGAATTGGTTTTTACCTCTACAGGAACGCCAAAGGCCCTTAACATATTCTCGGTGTGGTCCCGTGTCGCAACGGGTTCAATGATTGTGGTTATTCCTTTGGAGCCAAGCCCCGCGAGAAGTAGGGCGGATTTTACCTGCGCTGAAGCGTGGGGCGGTCGATAATTTATCGGTTTAAGAGCGCCGCTGCTTTGGAGCGAGATGGGAAGGCGGCCCGGCTCTCCAGCTTCTGTCGTGCGGGCCTCGGCGGAGACTCCCATTTCCCGGAGCGGATCCAGAATGCGGTTCATGGGCCGAACGGACAGTGAGGCGTCGCCTGTAAAACGCGCCGAAAGTTTATACCCCGCTGCCGCGCCCATAATCAGGCGCACACCCGTTCCCGCATTGCCGCAATCAACGTCTTCGGCGGGAGAAGAAAACCCTTTGGCCCCAACCCCTTCAATGCGCCATGTGCCTTTATCGTCTTCTGTGATCTTTGCTCCAAAGGAGCGCATCGCGCCAACAGTGGATAATATGTCTGCGCCGCGCAATAAATCCGTCACTTCTGTGACGCCTTCCGCCATAGCCCCGAAAATGATCGCGCGATGGGAGATTGATTTGTCTCCGGGGGCTTTCACAGTGCCCTTCAGGCCCTTTGAAGGGGTAGAGGTTGCGGGGGTGGCGAGTGAGGACATATAACAGCCTGACATCCATTGGCGGTTGACTTGAATAGCCGAGCCGCTAAGACGCGGATTGACCAGCGGGAGACGGGTTTTACAACGCCCATCCATCCACGCAACAAAAATATTTTTTATCGCAGAGCGGCGCAATCCACACTCTGTGAAAGAGGAAGGACCGACCCTATGGCGAAGAAGGTTGATTTAGGCACCAAACGTGTTTGCCCGGAATGTGATGCAAAATTTTATGATCTCGGTAAGGATCCGGCCCTTTGCCCGATCTGTGCGACGGAAACCGCTTGGGACCAATTTGTTGTGGCGCCCATCCTGCCGTCCTCTCAACTGGCCCCGGAATCTAAAAACGAAGACGATGACGACGACGATGAGGATGATGAAGATAAAAAAGATGTCGATGAGGATGATGTCGACGAAGAAGAAGAAGCCGCGAAAGAGCTAGAGCTTGACGGAGACGATATGGCCGTTGTCGGTGGTGCATCTGGGGATGATGATGATGACAAGCCTGGCTATGACGGTTATTCCGAAGATGAAGACGAAGATCAAGATGCCGCTCTTGTCTCTGACGATGACGACGACAATGAAATGCCGCCGCCTGACGATGCTGATGAAGATGATGAGCCGGAAGAGATTGAAATCTAGTCAGCCCTCATTTTGACGAATTAAATTCCGCAGGACGGCATTTGCCGTCTTGACCGCTCCGGTGCCGGAGATTAAACGGCGCAAACCTATCCTGAAAGGGGCCTTAGCTCAGTTGGTAGAGCGCTTGCATGGCATGCAAGAGGTCAGGGGTTCGACTCCCCTAGGCTCCACCAGAGGTTCGTACGCCGAACCTCGGATTTCATATTTTCCAAATTCCCGCCCTCGCCAATGTTTTGCGCATTGGGCGCTTCCCGAAATGGAAAGCGCCGCCCTTCGGCGAGATGCGGCGCCACATATTATGCGAGCACAGGTTCTTTTTTCGCCATTAAAGGCAGAAGAGAGGGAAGTAATTCGTGTGACGGATCAAATTCCGAATAATCGCAGAGAATTTCCTCGCCTTTCTGAATGTCACGGGTCGCATAACCGACGACGATTTCTTTGAAGTCAGAATTAGGATTTTTCGAGTGGTTCATGAAACGACCATTATCGGCTTCCAGAACCAGTGTTTCTGGCTGATCATGTAACGGATAAGCATAGCGAGTCATGAATTCTTGCATGTGAGGTGGAAACTCTTTCATTTGAGAGGCATCAACCAGACGGTCGAATTTTGTATCAAGTTTCCAGATGAGGTCGCCCGTTTTAATAGTCTCAGCAGCGAACACCCCAACCCCTTCAATGCCGCTTGGCGCGACAAAGCTACGAATAAGCATCATTGTATTTGGTCTCCGGTAACAAAAAACCTAATGCAAAGCCGTTAGTCTGGGCGAGAGCTTCGCTTATCCCGACTTGCTCGTTCTTTGTTCAGACCGTTATTTGATTCCCGTTTTAACGAATTGGCAAGTTAATTTTTATCGGATCAGGAAAACTATAACTCTTAAAATTATGCCGGGTTAGTCCGCCATGCGATTAATAATCGCTTTGGCTTGCTTACTGATCTCCGGATGGATTTTAGCGTAAGCCATTACGGCTTCGAAATAGCCGATTTTACTACCGCAATCATAATCCTGACCTTCATATACAAAGGCGTGAAAACTCTGGTCGTCCATTAGCCGGGCCATGGCATCGGTAAGCTGAATCTCCCCGCCTGCGCCTGCTTCTTGGTCTTTCAGCAGACTCATTAGTTCAGGTTGCAAAATATAGCGTCCTGTAATTTTAAGGTTTGACGGCGCATCTTTTTCCGCCGGTTTTTCAACCATACCGTCCATTTGGATAAGATTTTTTGACCGGTAATCTTCTCCGGATTTGGGTTTGATAACGCCGTAGCTGGATACCCGGTCTTCCGGGACGGCGTCGACCGCAATGATATTGCCGCCGATCTCATTATAGACATCCATCATCTGAGCGAGGCAGCTTCGCTTGGACTGCACAAGAACATCCGGAAGGAGAACGGCAAAAGGTTGGTCGCCGACAATGTCACGCGCACACCAGACGGCATGCCCCAAACCTTTGGCGGCCTGTTGACGGACAAAACTCATAGAGCCTTCGCGCGGTTGTTTTGATTTTAACTCATCTAGAATTTCGTTTTTCTGCTTCCGCTCCAGTGCGTCTTCAAGCTCGTAAGCGCTGTCGAAGTAATCCTCTATGGCGCTTTTTTGACGGCCGGTAATGAAAACGAAATGCTCAATTCCGGCTTCCAAGGCCTCATCCACGACATATTGAAGGGCAGGGCGGTCCACCACCGGGAGCATTTCCTTTGGCACAGTCTTTGTGGCAGGAAGAACGCGCGTGCCGAACCCCGCAACGGGTAAAACAGCAATTCTGACGGGTTTATGCGGTTGGTCAGGGCTCATAATCGGCTTCCTATAATCTAGACGGGCCGGCCTATATTGGCATAGGTGAAACCCTGCATTTTCATTGTTTCAGGACGGTAAATGTTCCGAAGGTCAATAATTATAGGCGTTTTAAGCAGAGATTTAATCCGCTGTAAATTCAGCGCTCTAAATTCGTCCCACTCCGTAATGATGACCAAAGCGTCCGCGCCGTCTATCGCTTCATAAGGGCCCTCGGTGTAAGTCACGTCAGAGAACAAATGCTTGGCCTCTTTCATGGCTTCCGGGTCATAGGCGCGAATGGTTGCTCCGCCATCTTGCAGTTTTGGAATGATTGTTAAAGACGGCGCGTCGCGCATGTCATCCGTATTTGGTTTAAAAGCGAGCCCCAGAACCGCAATGGTTTTGCCGGAAACATCTCCGTCCATCGTTTTTATGACTTTATCGGCCATGTTGAATTTACGTTTCTCATTCGCGTCGATCACGGCTTGGACGATGGTAACAGGCGTTCCGGCCTCGGTCGCGGTTTGGGTCAGCGCTAAAGTATCTTTTGGGAAACAAGATCCCCCATAACCTGGGCCGGCATGGAGGAATTTGGAACCGATACGTTTGTCCAATCCAATCCCGCGCGCGACTTCTTGCACATTGGCGCCTACGGCCTCGCAGAGATCTGCCATTTCATTAATGAAGGTAATCTTGGTCGCCAAAAACGCATTGCCTGCATATTTGATAAGCTCAGACGTGCGGCGGCTCGTGAATAAAATAGGGGTCTCATTAATGAAGAGGGGACGGTAAAGAGCGCGCATTAAGGATTTTGCGCGTTCGTTTTCTGTCCCGACTACAACTCTGTCCGGACGTTTGAAATCATCAATCGCGGCGCCTTCCCGGAGAAATTCTGGATTTGAGGCGACAGCGTAACGCTCGGACTTAACGTGCTTGGCTATAATGGCTTCAACTTCATCCCCCGTTCCGACGGGAACGGTTGATTTCGTCACGACAACCGTAAATTCGGAATCTCCGGCCGCAATATTCTGAGCAATTTCTTCGGCGGCGGCATAGACGTAAGTCAGGTCAGCATGTCCATCGCCGCGTCTTGAAGGCGTTCCCACGCCGATAAAGACAGCATCTGCCCCGACCATAGCTTCGGATAAGTTTGTCGTAAAAGACAGTCGCTTGGCCCGGACATTTTTGGCAACCAGACTATCAAGGCCTGGCTCATAAATCGGAATGCCGCCTTCATTGAGTGTGTCTATTTTCTTAGGATCTTTGTCGACACAGATCACCTCATGGCCGAAGTCTGCAAAACAAACACCGGACACCAAGCCAACATAGCCCGTACCTACCATCACAACACGCATATGCTCTTTCCTTCTATTTATGCTCTTAGTGTGTTAAATGTGTCTATAGGGAAGAGACCCCCTGCGTCATAGCGCCATTTTGACTTTTTCGCATGAAAGCCTCTTATTAACACATGCCTGACGCTGACCTCAGTTTTCCGATGATATTGGCGTGGGCCGCGCCTCTTTTTGTCGTGAGCGTCGCTCTGGAATGGTTTTTTGTACATCGCAAAAAATGGGCCGGTCGGTACAATATGCGGGATGCTTTTGCCTCCATGACAATGGGGGTTGGGAATCTCGCCAGTGATTTGGTTTTTGGCTTTTTGAGTCTGGGCGTCTTGCTTCTGGCGTGGCGGTTTCGATTATTTGATTTGGGACACAGCCTTCCGATAATAGTTTTAGCTTTGGTTGCGCAGGATTTCGTTTATTACTGGAAACACCGGATTGCCCACCGAGTGCGCTGGTTCTGGAGCGCCCATGTCGTTCATCACAGCTCGGAACACTACAATCTCACCACAGCGCTAAGGCAGCCTTGGAATAACCATTTTACAGGGCATGTTTTGCTGTCGGTTCCTTTAGTCTTGCTTGGTTTTCATCCTCTTTTGATTGGGTTTGTCGCCAGTTTGAACCTGCTCTACCAATTCTGGATTCATACAGAGTCGATCCATAAAATGCCAAATTGGTTTGAGGCAATTTTCAATACGCCTAGCCACCACCGCGTCCATCACGGAACGAATCCTCAATATCTTGATATGAATTATGCTGGAATATTTATCATTTGGGACAAATTATTTGGCACCTTTGTCGGCGAGCAGGATAACGTCAAAATCGCTTATGGTGTGGTCAAGCCGATTGAGACATTCAACCCGGTCAAAATCGCTTTTGTCGAGTGGGGAAATGTCTTCAAAGATGCGGCCGGAAAAGACCTTACTCTTCGCCAGAGGCTTGGCTATATTTTTGGCCCCCCGGGATATTCTCATGATGGATCGCGGCAAACATCCGAAGATATCAAGCGGGACTTTTATGCCCGCCGGAGCGAACAGGATTACCCTAATCCGTGAAACAAGGCGCGTTGTTTGAGATTTAATCCTTTGGGAGATCCTACTTTAACAGTGTTGCCGCTCTTGCGCAGTGTAAAGGCCGCGGCTTCAAAGGCTTCATAGTCCCGGCTGAGTACCGTGCTGACGCCGACCATGCGGGCTTTGATGTTTTTTCGGCTCACGCTTAGATCAAGATAACCACTGACAAGAGCATTATAATAACGTGCATCGGCATTCGATTGCGTGAGCAGCAAATTATGATCTGCCGTGGCATCCCCAAGATAAGCAAGCAGGGTCTGAGACGAGACGGAAGACGTCACTAATTCAATCCCGTATTTATTGTCTTGATTTTCAGATTTTAGCTCATTGACCCAAAATTCATGCGCGTCTCCAGTCAGGACGACCATATCATTAACGTCGGCATTAGATAAAGCCTGGTAGAAATTTTCACGTGCGACCGGGTATCCGTCCCAGCTGTCTGGATAGACGGGCAAGGAATATTTCGACAATGTCAAAAAGGCCCGAACCCCGGCCCAGTCTTTTTCAATTTTTACAAGCGACGCTTCGTCAATATAAGGCGTAAAATCCGGGGTTAACAAACGTCCCATTATGACTTGATTGACGAGGAATCTCCAAGGTTTTCCGGCCTGTTTGGACTCTTTAAAAGTGTCGATAATAAAATTTTGTTGATCGGCGCCGAACATTTCCCGGCTGGGATCATAAAGCCTGTCTTTTTTGAACTTATCCGCGCCGCCGGGGGCGGTAATTTCGTCGAGATAATTCTCAACGACAATTTGTTCAGCCCGCGCGGTAAGGCGGGTTTCGACACAGACGAGACTGGCGAGGTCGCCCCATTCAAATGCCCTGTAAATATCGGAGCGAGAGCTGCCAAGTTTTGGTTCGCGGAGCGGCATCCATTCGTAATAAGCGCGTAGCGCGGCTTCTTTTCTATCTGCCCAATTCCCTTCCCCTTCATTATGGTTTTCTGCTCCGCCTTTCCAACTGTCATTGGACGTTTCATGATCATCCCAAACGGCGATCATAGGCATCTGAGCTGTGGCATCCTGTAAATTTGGATCAGAGCGATACTGTGCGTGACGCCGTCGATAATCGTCTAAGGCAATGATTTCATTTTTTGGGTCGTGAATACGGTCTGCCAAGAGAGGTGAAGGGTCGGCTGCATATTCATAATAATAATCCCCGAGATGAATGAGGGCGTCAAAGGGATTTTTTTTGGCTTCACGTGCAATGTGATCATAGACATTAAAATAGCCGTGCTGCCAGTTGGCGCAGGAGACAATGGCGAAGCGAGCTTCTTCCGTTGGCCCGTCCGGCAAGGTTCTCGTGCGCCCGATAGGAGAGACAGCGCCCTTGGATCGAAAGCGGTAAAAATACCATTGGCCGGGTTTGAGGCCTGTGGCTTCGACTTTGACCGTGTAATCTTTAACGAGGCCAGTTTTTATTTCTCCCTTGGAGGTAATTGAAGCAAAATCTTCACTCTTTGAAATCTCCCATATAACGGAAATATCGCCTTTTTCCTCCGGAGTGATCCGGGTCCAGAGCATGATGGAGGTCGTAAACGGATCACCGGAGGCAATGCCGTGAGAAAATCTGCCTGTACGCGTTTCGCTCCGTGCTGTGAAAGGGGTTCTCTTTGTGTCGGAACAGGCGGCAACTGATCCGCCGGCCAAGCCGCCTAATATGCCGCGCCGGGTCGGAAGCTTTGTGAAGGGTTTTGTCATGAGTTTACTAACTTATATCTTCTGATCAAACTCGCCGATTTCAGGATGCTTGGCGAGGCGGCGCTCAATGTCGCGAAACATGCCGATCATATTTTCTTTGGATGCCGGGCTTTCAACGACAACGACCAGATTTGGGGTGTTAGAGCTGGCCCTCATCAGGCCCCATGTTCCGTCTTCCAGTGTCAGGCGAACGCCATTGACCGTATTCACATTGACGATTTTCTGCCCTAGAATAGTCTCCCCGGCCTTGGCGTCTTCTTGCGCCTCGGCAATGATTTTACCTATCACGGCGTATTTTTCTTCATCAGCGCAATAAGGCGACATGGTCGGGCTGCCCCATGTCAGGGGAAGATCGCGGCGGAGATCCGCCATGGACTTCTCAGGATTACGGTCGAGCATTTGCAAAATGGCGATGGCGCTGACGAGGCCGTCATCATAACCGCGCCCGATGGGGGCGTTGAAGAAATAATGTCCTGATTTTTCAAATCCCACCAAGGCGTCGAGGTCATAGACGCGGCGTTTAATGTAGGAATGACCGGTTTTGTAATAGTCCGTCTTTGCGCCATTTTCGATTAAGACGGGATCGGTGTTATATAATCCGGTGGACTTCACATCGACGACGAATTGCGCGTCTTTATGGATTGCAGAGAGGTCACGCGCGAGCATCACGCCGACTTTATCGGCAAAAATTTCTTCCCCCTCATTATCGACCACGCCGCATCGGTCGCCATCGCCATCAAAGCCCAGCCCGACATCGGCGTCGTTCGCCTTGACGGCGTCAGCCATAGCGTGAAGCATTTTCATATCTTCGGGGTTTGGGTTGTAGTTAGGGAATGTATAATCAAGCTCGCACTCAACGGGCACAACCTCCGCGCCTATCGCAGCCAAAACCTCCTCGGCAAAAGCGCCTGCTGTGCCATTTCCGCACGCCGCGACGACCTTGAGTCTTTTTTTGAGTTTGATGCCTTTGGTCAGGTCTTTGATATAGGCGTCTCTGACGCCGTCGACATATTTATAGCCCCCCCCCGCGCGAGGCTTGGACTCGGCATTTAAAACTATGTCTTTCAGACGGGACATTTCATCCGGACCGAACGTCAGAGGGGCTTCAATCCCCATTTTCACGCCTGTCCAGCCATTTTTGTTATGGCTGGCCGTGACCATAGCGACCCCGGCGGCGTCCAGATGAAACTGAGCGAAATAGGCCATAGGGGACAAAGCGAGACCGATATCCAAAACTTCAATGCCTGCATTCACGAGACCGAGCATAAGCGCTTGTTTAATTCCAAGAGAGTAATGACGGAAATCATGACCGACCGCGATTTTCGGATCGACCCCGCGTTCAAACATTAAAGTCCCCAAGCCTTCTCCAAGGGCCTGAACTCCATAGAGATTAAGTTCTGAAGGCTTCTCCTCAGAAGGCAATCCAAACCACCAACGCGCATCATATTCGCGAAAACCGGTCGGTTTAACGAGAGGCTGCGTTTCAAATTCAATCGTGTTTGACGCTATGGCAGGAGAAGGCTTCCGAGTCATAATAGTTCCGTGAGACTTGTTTAAGTGCCGAGACTTTTGGTCTTTACAGGGGCGCGTTTCAAGACTTTTAACGGGGACCAACCAAAGCTTCGCAAAAGTTTTGCAAGTCCGATTTTGCGTACGGCTTTAGTTTGCTCGGATTTGGGGCGCTTGAAAAACCCATCTCGCATTCCGCGAAAGGTTGGCTGGAAACGCCCCTGTCGAAAGGCTGACCACAATAGAACAAATAAATTTGTCGCGATATGGGCGGGCCCCAAGAAAATGAGTAAGGGCAGGGGCATGTTCTTAACAAAAGTCCAGATTCGGTTTCGCGTGCCGTAATAAACCGCGAAATCAGAGGCACGTCCTGAAATGCCGCTACTGACATGGTCTATTTTTGCCTTGGCGCTTTGCACACACAGGCCGCCGTCAAGGCGCATCCGAAAAGCAATATCGACATCTTCATGGTAGCAGAAAAACGTCTCATCAAAGCCGCCAAGTCTCAGGAAGGTTTCGCGGTGATAGACAGCTCCGGCTCCGCAAGGGCCAAAACACTCGCGATCAGAGACAGACTCAGCGGGATGACCAAATCCTGCCCGCCAAGCCAGACCAAATACATGGTATTCGTCCCCTAAGCCGTCAAAGACTTCCGCCTCCAGCGCCATATATTGTGTGCTGCCGATCATGGTGGCTTCAGGATAGTTCACGCTGACATTCTCCAGTTTTTCCAACCAGTCGGTCTGGGCAAACGCATCCGGATTTAAGAGCGCGAGCCACTCTCCTTTGGCTTGACGGGCGGCAATGTTATTGCCCTTGGCAAATCCCGTATTTTCGCCTTGTGGCAAAAGCGTGAACCGTTCATCCAATTCTGGCAGAGAGGTGAAAGAATTATCCGTCGATCCATTATCAACAATAAAACACTCAAAATCTGTCGTCGTCTGCGCGGCGACCGAGGCGACGCTTTGCGCCAGCCAGTCTCCGGCGTTGTAGTTTACAATAATAACAGAGAATTTTGGAATCGGACCGCTCTACTTTTGATGGCTTGTTATAGGGTTTGAAGACTGACCTGTCCTGAATCAAATTCAAGGGAAAACTTAGGGAGGCCGATAATAGTGAAATCATATAAAGAAAACGTTATATGCAGTTGACGTTGTGCCGCTTTCAGACTAATGGCCCTCCAAACCTTAACTTTTCCCAAAGAGGCGCCAGAGAGGCGATATTGATATGAGCAAGTCTGATTACATCGTCAAAGACATCAGCCAGGCTGAATATGGCCGTAAAGAGCTGGACATCGCCGAAACTGAAATGCCTGGCCTGATGGCTTTGCGTGAAGAGTTTGGCGCCAAGCAACCTTTAAAAGGTGCCCGTATTGTCGGCTCTCTTCATATGACAATCCAAACGGCTGTCCTGATTGAAACCCTGACGGCCTTAGGCGCCGATGTCCGTTGGGCGTCTTGCAATATTTACTCAACCCAAGACCACGCCGCCGCCGCTATTGCTGCCGCAGGCATCCCGGTCTTTGCTATTAAAGGTCAGACACTGGAAGAGCATTGGGACTATCTTGATAAATCCTTCCTTTTCGAAGAGGGTCCGAACATCATTCTGGATGATGGCGGCGACGCAACGCTTTACATTTTGATGGGCGCTCGGGTCGAAGCCGGCGAAACAAACCTTATTGAAGGCGAGCCAGAGTCCGAAGAAGAAGCCGCTGTCTTTGCCCAAATCAAAAAACGCCTGGAAGCCAGCCCGGGCTGGTTTACAAAAATGCGTGATCAGATTGTTGGTGTCTCCGAGGAAACAACAACAGGTGTTCACCGCCTTTATGAATTGTTTGAAAAGGGTCAATTGCCTTTCCCGGCCATCAACGTAAACGACTCGGTCACCAAGTCTAAATTCGACAACAAGTATGGCTGTAAAGAATCTCTCGTGGACGGTATCCGCCGCGCCACAGATACAATGATGGCTGGGAAAACAGCTGTCGTTATGGGCTATGGCGATGTCGGTAAAGGCTCTGCGGCGTCTCTTCGCGGCGCAGGCGCCCGTGTGAAGGTCACTGAAATTGACCCAATCTGCGCACTCCAAGCTGCAATGGACGGATTTGAGGTCACAACCCTCGAAGATACGCTTTCCACGGCTGATATCTTTGTTACGACGACAGGCAATAAGGATGTTATTCGTCTTGAGCATATGCGCGAGATGAAAGATATGGCCATTGTTGGCAATATTGGTCACTTTGACAATGAAATTCAGGTTGCGTCATTGAAGAACCTGCAATGGACAAACATTAAAGACCAAGTCGATATGATCACATTTCCTAAGGGAAACCGTATGATCCTTTTATCTCAAGGCCGTTTGCTCAACCTCGGTAATGCGACGGGTCATCCGTCCTTCGTGATGTCAGCTTCGTTTACAAATCAGGTTCTGGCGCAGATGGAACTTTGGGAAGATTCCAAAGCCTCCGAGCGTAAATATGAAAACAAAGTCTATATGCTGCCAAAGCATCTTGATGAAAAAGTGGCCCGTCTTCACCTCGAAAAAATTGGCGTGAAATTAACAGAAATGTCCAAAGAGCAAGCCGACTATATCGGCGTTTCGAAAGATGGCCCTTATAAGCCGGAACATTACCGTTATTAGGCGACATATTTATATTACATGGCGGGGCGATATCGCCCCGTTTCACACTTTAAAATCCAGCTTCCCTCTAAAAGCCTCTTAATAATAATAAAAAGCGAAGAGCCTTAAAATCTGAAAGGTGCCCAAAATGGCCCGTAAAACTTACCACTTCACGTCTGAATCCGTTTCCGAAGGTCATCCCGATAAGGTGGCAGACCGTATTTCGGACGAAATTGTTGATCTATATTTCCGCAGATCTATCGCAGCCGGCATGTCCCCATGGGAGGTCCGCGTTGCCGCCGAGACGCTCACAACCACGAATAAGGTGGTGATTGCAGGTGAAACCCGCGGTATGGATGTGTCTAAAGAGGATGTTGAAGCCGTCGCGCGAGCCGCCATTAAAGATATTGGCTATGAGCAATCCGGCTTCCACCATGCTCACGCTGACGTCGAGGTTCTGCTGCATGCTCAATCCGTCGATATTGCGGCGGGTGTAGATGAAGGCACCGGCCTTCACACCGAAGAAGGCGCGGGCGACCAAGGCATCATGTTTGGCTATGCTTCAAATGAAGTCCCGGAAGCGCTGATGCCTGCCCCGGTTTATTACAGTCATAAAATTCTGCACCGCCTGGCGGAAGTTCGCCATTCCGGCAAAGAATCCGGACTGGAACCTGATGCAAAGTCACAGGTCACGGTCAAATATGAAAATGGTAGACCGGTCGGCGTATCAGCGATTGTGCTATCGACTCAACATAAAGAAGGTCTGACCTCTGCCGATGTGTCTGACATTGTGATGCCTTATATTCGCGACGTTATGCCGGAAGGCTGGATCACGGATAAAACAATTTTCCATATTAACCCAACCGGTAAATTTGTGATTGGCGGCCCGGACGGAGATGCCGGACTGACAGGACGTAAAATCATCGTCGACACCTATGGCGGAATGGCGCCTCACGGCGGCGGCGCTTTCTCTGGTAAAGACCCAACCAAGGTTGACCGCTCTGCAGCCTATGCGTCTCGCTACCTTGCGAAAAACATTGTTGCGTCCGGTCTTGTGGACTGGGCAAACATTCAGCTTTCCTATGCGATTGGTGTATCAGAACCAACTTCCATTTACGTAGAGCTGGACGGGAAACATTCTGCTCTTGCCGAGCGCTTGGAAGACGTACTGCCGAAGTTAATGTCTTTAACACCTCGCGGTATTCGCTCTCATCTAAACCTCAATCAGGCAATTTACGCACCAACCTCAGCCTATGGTCACTTCGGCCGCACCCCGACTGAAGAGGGCCATTTCTCCTGGGAGAAAACGGATCTTGTCGAAGCAATTAAAAAAGCCGTTTAAGGTATAAACAGCTAATTTTTTGTCGCGATAGACAGGGCCCAAAAATCACCCCATAAGACTCCCATAAATAATGGAGAGTATTATGGGGTTTTTCGGAACGATAATCATTGGGTTTTTGGCGGGGGTTGTCGCGCGATTCCTTATTCCCGGAAAAACACGTCCGGGCGGCCTTATCATGACAACGATAGTCGGAATTTTGGGCGCTTTACTTGCCGCTTACCTTGGGCGTCTGCTCGGCATATATGAAGTCGGAGAGCCCGCAGGCTTTATAGGCGCTGTGGTCGGTTCTATCATTCTCTTGCTGGTTTATGGAAAAGTGACCAAGGGCTAGCTTAAAGATTGTTACAAACCCTTGTTTCGAGCCGGCACTTAAAAGGCTTTTTTAATAACCATGACTGAACATGTGTCTGATAACCTCGTTTGTGTCGCCGCGATTGCAGGCGCCTTTGGCGTAAAAGGGGAGGTGAAGCTCAAACCTTTCACCGAGACGCCTGAGAACTGCGTCGCATATGGGCCTTTATTGAATGCAACGGGGGAGGTGGTTCTTTCGCCGAAAAGCCACCGCGTGATGAAGAATTTTGTGGCGGTTACGGCGCCCGAAGTTTCAACTCCCGAAGCGGCAGATGCTTTGAAATCAACAAAACTTTTCGTATTTCGCGATATGCTTCCTGCGCCTGAAGAAGATGATTTCTACTATTCCGACCTCGTGGGACTGGACGTGAAGTCAAAAGAGGGAAAACGCATAGGGCAGGTCGTGGCCGTTCATCAATTCGGGGCTGGCGATATGCTGGAAATTGCTCCGCCTATGGATAAGAAAACCAAAAAAATGCCTGCCAGCTTTTTTCACCCTTTCACCAAGGCCGCTACGCCGAAAGTGGATGTCTCTGCCGGCCGCCTTATAATTGTTCCCCAAGAAGCGGAATAGCTTGCCCGAAGACTTTAAGAATCTCTGATTAACCGGAATTCATAAATTCAGTTAGAGCAATCTTCGATTTCTTTGCTATAGAAGAGTTGTGAGTGTTGAACCCAATATAATAACGAACCCGCCAAAACTCATGCGGGCGATACGCGCGGCGATGGCCGGAACCGAATCGGTTCAGGGCCGATTGGACGGGTTTGTCACGGCAATTTCCGCCGCCATGCAGGTCAAAGTGGCCTCGGTCTATCTGCTTCGAAAAGGCGACGAGCTGGAATTATCGGCGACGAAGGGCTTGAAAAAATCAGCCGTTCATAGAACCCGTTTGAAGCCCGGTGAGGGCTTGGTGGGCCATGTTTGTTTGACAGCTCGCCCTCTTAATTTAGCTGATGCGCCCAGCCATCCGCTCTTTTCTTATCGTCCTGAAACAGCGGAAGATCCGTTCCGTTCCTTTCTTGGCGTGCCCGTCTTACGCGGCAGCCGCGTTCTCGGGGTTTTGGTGGTTCAGTCCGAAGATGCGCGAAGTTTTAACGAGGAAGAAGTCGAAGACCTCTTAACCGTTGCCATGGTGATCGGTGAAATCATTGTAGATGATGAACGCATCGGGGGGAAAAAAGCGGCGTTGAAAGGTATTACACTGGCTGCGACGAAGCCGGAAACCTTAAAAGGAAAAGCTTTTGCCGACGGCCTTGCGCAGGGACACGCTTATCTTCACCTTCCGCCCGTTCCGCCCTCTAATTTGTTATCAGAAAATATTGCTGCAGAGGAAATCCGACTGGAAGAGGGCATAAAAAAACTTCGCGCCTCTGTTGATAATATGGTGTCTGGTGAAGCGGCGGGCATTTCCAGAGCGTCAAAAGAAATATATGAGACATACCGCATGTTTGCCTATGACCGCAAATGGGTCGGGCGTCTGCGCGAAGCCGTTCATTCCGGATTGAAAGCAGAGGCTGCGGTCGAACGTGTCCGCAACGAGCATCGTGCGCGTTTAATGAAATCCCGGGATTCCTATTTACGGGCCCGTCTGCATGATTTGGAAGACCTCGCCAATCGACTTCTAAGGGCATTGTCGGGCGAAGCTTTAATGCCAGGAAATAAAAACATTTCTGATGATGCTGTCATTTTTGCCCGGGAAATCGGTCCGGCTGAACTGCTGGATTATGACAGGACAAAGTTACGCGGCATTGTGTTGGAAGAAGGCGCGGCAAGCTCTCATACCTCTATCATTTGCCGGGCGTTGGGGATCCCGCTTGTGGGGGGCGCCGAAGGCGTTTTAGATTTAATCGAAACGGGTGATGACGTTCTTGTCGACGGTGAAACCGGGGTCGTGCACATACGTCCTCTGGAGTCGCAAATTTACGGATTCGAGCTTCGCCAGACGGTGCGCGGAGAAATGGCCAAAGCCTATGCCGCTCTTCGGCTAAAGCCTGCGAAAACAAAAGACGGGCTAAATATTTCTCTGCAATTAAATGCGGGCCTTCTTGTTGATTTACCTCAAATGGACCTTTCAGGGGCGGACGGTATCGGATTATTCCGCACCGAATTCCAGTTTATGGTGAGTGATTTCATGCCCAAGCTGAAAGAGCAGACGAAGCTATATCGGCAAGCTATGGAAGCCGCCGGTGACCGTCCGGTCACATTCCGAACGCTGGATTTAGGGTCGGATAAAATTTTACCCTATATGGATCCCGTGCCGGAAGAAAACCCGGCTATGGGGTGGCGATCCATTCGGATCGCTTTGGACCGTCCGGGATTGATGCGCTATCAATTACGCGCGCTTGTGTCGGCCGGAGCTGGCAGGCATTTGCGGGTCATGTTCCCCATGGTCACGACTGTGGATGAAATGATTGCGGCGAGGACTTTGCTGAACCGCGAAGTCGAGCGGGCTAAAAACTTAGCTCTTGAGCTACCCAAGAAAATTGAAATCGGCGTTATGCTGGAAACGCCGTCTTTGGCTTGGCAGGTCAATGCTGTATGCGATCATGCTGATTTTGTCAGTGTTGGGGCCAATGACCTGATGCAGTTTTTCTTTGCCGCTGACCGAGATAATTCCCGGGTTTCAGATAGGTATGATCCGCTTCATCCGGCGGCGCTCTCTATTCTCAAATTCATCGCCACGGGATGCAAGGTGAACAACACGCCTGTAAGTGTCTGCGGAGAAATCGCCGGACGACCCTTAGAGGCAGCTTGTCTTGTCGCTTTAGGCTATGAGACCCTTTCCATGCCAGTGACGGGGATCGGCCCGGTTAAATCTGCGCTTCTGGCGCTGAATGCAGAAAAGCTACGCGCTGAGATAGAGCCTCACCTCAATATAAATACACGCCTTTCCTCTTTACGGGACATTGTGGAAAAGTTCTGTGAAAAAGAAGGTATACCCGTTTAAATAATCAGGATTTATCATGCGATTTAAATATTTATCTTTCTTGGCTGTTTGCGCTCTTGCGGCGACCGCATTGCTTGTGGCTTGTGGAGATACGGTTTCGGAATCAGAAACCCAGGACGCTCTTTCTCAAGAGGCCGACACAACCTCAGAAAGTTCTCTCGTAAGGGACGGACGGATTGTTGTTTCCTCCTTGCCTAAAGTCAGCGAGCCGAATGCCTGTATATTGCCGATAACAATCACGAATGGTACAGAGACAGAGGCAACCATTTCAATGATGGAATTCACAATTACGGGATCAGGTCAGGATGACAGCGGAAATATGTTTGCGCAAAATGTTGCCCCCGGCGAGACAAATACGGCGCGCCTGTTATTCCCGACCCGCCAGTGCGAAGAGCTAAGCGTGATTACAGCTCCGAACCTGACTTGCAAAAGCGGCGAAACAGACTGTTCTAATTCTATCGAATTCGAAGCCAAGGACGGCCTGATTTTCCAACGTGGATAAAGCTCAATCCTGACCCCGCCTGGCAGGGGCAGTGCTAAACAGCTTTCGGATGGAAAACATAACGGTTCGCCCTAAGGGGTCGAGCGCATCTTTTTCATATCCAAATGGCACCTGTCCCGACGCGTCAGTGACAGATTGTTTTGAGTTGGTGAGGTTATCGATATCCAGAGAGAGCCGAAGATTTCGCCTCCAGCTTTCCCGGCTGACCGGACGTCCGTCGGATGTCCGGCCAAGGTCATAATAAAGCCTTAGATCTGCTTTCGCGAGAGGCGCGAAATAAAGATTGCCGAAGTCCGAGTTTCCCGCCGAAAGCTCTGTTCCGCTTTGATAAGTCAGGGACAGACGGCTTCCCATATTTTTGTGCCTGAAACTTAGCCGTGTTTCGACCTCATGCTTGGCTTCTCCGCCCTGTTGCCTTAGGCCCGCCCCGCCTAACAGATCAAAGATGGCGCCGTTCTCGCTGAACCTAAACTCATCTGTCAGGCGAAATGTATGATAGACAGAAAGTCCCAATTGAGTTGAACTACGATCTCCGCCTCGACCGCCGCCTCTTGTCCCGCCCGCGCCTCTATTCGGAGGTCTTTCTCCTCGTCGTGAGGAAGCATTGCCTTCTCCCTCTTGAGACGAGCCAAATCTTTTCCGCCAGTTGAACCCGGTTCGAAGAGATTCTTCATCGACCTGAAAAGCATTAACGGGGCGGGCATCCAAACTGAGAAGATTACCCAAACTATCCCGTGTAAGCCGGTCCGGGAAAGCCTCGGCAAGCTGCGGCGTTAAAAAAGGAAACGAGGTGATAGAGTTCCGGGTTCTGCGAGAGAGGTATCGCGTGTTGAACTGTAATTCCCGACTAGCACTATATCGCCCAGAGAGCCGAATATCACGTTGCTCTTCAGGTAAGAGGTTTGGATTTCCGCCCGTAATTCTATCAATTATAACGGGCTGACTGGTATCAAAGTCTGTGAAACGAACATTATTCTCAACAATGATTGGATTGCCAATATTTGAAAGGCTCGGAGCGTTTTGAGTTTGGTCAAGTGACCCTTCAAGAGAAATATTATTGCTCACATCCCAGCGCAATCCTGTGCCGTAACTTTCTAGAGTTCCCACAGACTCGACATCGCTCAACGCTCCGTTCAGGCGAAGTGATAAATTACCTCCCCGCTCCCCCCGGCCGCCGCCTGACCCAAATAACGGGATATTTGTTTCTGCGCTAAGTTCAGTGACGTGGCGCGAGAGGTTTATATCTGTTTGCGCAGCTTCAAATCGGGTGGTCGAGTCAAGATCTGTCGCCGTAAATTCAACTCCGATCGATCCCGTCATGTCTCCTGCGGGCAGAGCGAGAACATCTCCGTTGAGCCTTCCTTTGAGATTGATATTTTCCTGCTCTCGCTCGCTTAGGGATAGATCGGAGAGAGAAAACTTGGCAAAGGGATTAAGGTCGGTTTCATTGGCCGTGATCCGGTTTTGCAAAGGGTCAATACTGAGGGAGCGGTTTGTTTCTGTTTTGCCGGAAGCTTTGGAGTAAGCGCTTTCAATTGACCAACGCCAGCCCGGGTAGTCTCCAAAGACGCTGATCGTCGCCCCCAAGTCAGAGGTTTCACTTTTCTGTAAAATGGGGTCCCCAAATCGAAAGAGTGTGACGTCATTTTCGAAAGGGGAGAAGGTGTTGTCACTAGGAATGATAAAGCTGGAGCTAATTAACCCCCGCCGACTGTCAGACTGGGTGAAGTCTGTATTAAATCCAGCTGTCACGGACAGCCTTTCCCCGATAGGGCGAAAGTAACTTCCCCCTATAGAGAGCGCTTCCGTTTCAGGAAGAAGGTCCCGAAAAAGTCGCGTATCAACCGGGCCTGTTTGATTTGCGCCGGGGAGGAAATCCTCTAATAAAAGAGCGCGGCTCGGAAGCGGACGCGGAATGAGGGCCGAAAATACAGGTTGCCCAGCTAGGCCGGAAAGTCCGGTATCAAGTTCGGACATTCCGTCCTGAGCTATGAGCGTTCCAGCGTATGAAAATGGTCTGTCGTCATCGCTAAACGAAATATTCCTTTCTGTTTCGCCGAGATTGTTTGTAACTTCATAACTGAGATCAAGAGAGAGCCGCGTCTCATCAATTATTTTCAAATAATTTGCGCTGGCCTTGCCGGAGTTGCGACCACCTTCAGTTGACGTTCCTCCCTCTAATTCAGCCGTCAGGGCATTAAATCGATTTCGCAGAACAAAGTTCAAAACCCGTCGGTTGGGACTGGAAGAGAATTTAAGGGAGGCGTCAGGGGGCAGCACATCGACCCGGCGAATGGCTTCAGAGGGGAAGCTCCTGATCTGCCTACGACTTTGGATCGGGCGGCCATTTAATAAGATGATAGGAGGCTCAGAGGAGTCGGAGCCGATTTCAGCATTGATGGCCTCAATCAATTCCCCGATATCTGTTGTTCCGAGCGCCCGGATATCACTTGCTCCAAATTGAACATCCGGCGTTATGTCATCTACTGTTGAGAATTGCTGACGGGTACCCGTTACGATGATCTCATCTTCGACAAAAAGGTCATCCACAAAAGTTTCGTCGGGCGCTGTTTCGACCTCTGTGTCAGTTTGAGCGTGGGCAGCCACCGGCCAGAAGAAGGTTGGCCCGGATAAAGCCAAGATCAAGCACATAAGCCCGGCGGAGTTAGTTGCAGAGCGAGAACCGTTGGTCATGTGAAAAAGCCTATTATGCCGTGAAATTTCATCTTCACGACATAAACGGGTGAGGCTTAAAAATCCTTCGCAATATTCTGAGAAATGTCTGTAATAAACAAAGGAAGCTTAAAATTCTGCGCCGACGGCGTGTAAATGCGCACCGTTCACATTGAGCCATTTTTTAGATTTTTTCACATCATCATTTATCGATCCGCATACATCCCAAAATGCTTGAGAATGGTTCGCTTCCACCAGATGTGCGCATTCATGGGCGGCGACATAATCCAGGACGTAAGCGGGAGCGCAGATGAGGCGCCAGCTATAGCTGATATGGCCTTCGCCTTTGCGAGTGATGCAAGAGCCCCAACGCGAAGAGGTATCGCGCACGCTGACTTTGCCAACCCTCTTGCCAAGTTTCTCAGCATAATGATGGGTTGCGGCTTCGAGCTCTTCTCTGGCTTCGCGAATGAGAAAACGTCTGACCCGTCCAGGGAAGCTTTCCAAATCCGGTGAGGGCACGACAATTTTACGCATGACATTGTCTATACGAGCGCGACCCCGCCCATCCGGTTTTATCAGGCGGTAAGGTAGGCCGCGATAAAGAATAGTCTCTCCTGGCAAAAAGGGTTGAGGTGGCGGCAGGGTTTCGAGCTGAACATCTATCCAGTCCGCCTGCTGTAAGGCGAATTTCTGGGCTGCTTTGAAATGCCGTGCTCCGGGAACCACAACATGAACTTCGCGTTCCGATGTCTTGACCTTTAAAGAGATGCGCCGGGCTCTATCGCTCAATACGTATAGAATACGAGGATCATGGCTATCCCGTAAGGGAAAAGCTTCTTTTGACGGCGCGTCCGGCATGCTACCAGACAGCCATTGTCGGGCTTTTTGACCCGCCGACCCTAAATGTGAATGGACACGACCCATGACGACTTTACGAAAATCCCTTCTTGGCACTGCGGCGCTTGGCTTGGCCTCTATTAGCTTAGTTTTGGGGGCGTGTTCACCAAAGGACAAGGGGGAGAGCGCACAAATTTCAGCGGAAGCTGCACCGCTAGGTCTTTCAGCGCCCGATGAAAAAGTGTTCGCTCAATATTTCGATGTGGCTGAGCGCGATGTGACTGACGCCGAAGCAAGCCGAGCTTTGAAAGCTCTGAGGCTAGACACAAAAGGTGTGATGAGTTGGGAAAGCCGGCAGGGTCAGAACGGGAATTACGTTTACACGGATGTCACCTCAGAAACCGAAGATGGTAGTCTTACTATTGGCACGGCAGAATTATTCGGGGTCCACATGGTTGACGATGAGGCCAGTTTTGATCGGGCGAACTTCAAAGACATGATTATTAAAGGAGAAGATGTTAATTTGGACATTGGCGCTATGAGCGTGGCGCGCCCAAGCCCGAAAATGGCGCAAGCGATTATTAAAGCCCTGCAAAGCGGAGAAGGTTTGGATGAGTTGGAGTCAAAAATCGATGACGACGAAACCGTGAGTTTCGGAGCCATCTCTATTGATGATATCAAAGTGAGCGGCGAAGAGGCCAACGGAAATATTAGTCATATTGTCTGGGGTGTTGACGAAGAAAATCGCCTCGCGGATGGAAAAATCGGCAAGGTTGATTTCACCCTGACTGGCCAAAACCAAACGACCTCGAAACTTGTATTCGAAGGCGGATCCGCCCGCGGTTTGAATATGGATGCCTATCAAGACATGTCCCCGACGGGCCCCAATCTCGGTCTGGGTCAACTTCTTGGCCAGATGAATCTTTACGCTAAGCCCTATGACACGCTCGCTGTCGGACAAGGCAGTTTTACAAATGATTTTATCAAAGCGAGTTTTGAAGGATTTGAAGGTAAAGCGGTTGAAAAAGGCGGGGTGACAACCATCACCCAAGTCGGCAAACCTTTCCGCTTTTCTTTCTTAAAACAACCGGAAGAGCCACGCGCGGCGCAAGGTTATGATACGCTAAAGAGTCTTGGTTTTGACGAAATTGTTTTACGCAGTTCCCAAACGCAGATCCTGAATGAGAATGACGACAGTATAACGGTTCGCGACGGGCTGATTGATATGGAAGACGGATTTCGTCTGAATTATACTTACGAAGCCGAAGGTTTGTCTGCCATGGTCGAAAAAGCCAAGGTGGAACAGGCGAATGAAATGTCTGACGGAGCTGAGACTACGCCTCCGACAATAGAAGAAACTCTTAATGCGCTTGAGCCCGTTAAACTCCGCACAATGAAAATGAGTTTGGAAGATAAATCCATTGTCGAACGCGGACTCAAACTCGCAAGTGAAATGTCCGGCCAGTCTGAAGGCAACCTCAAAAAGCAATTAAAACTCGCCATCATGGCCGCGACTTTTATGGGCAAATCAGACCTTGAAAGTGAAATTATCGGACAGTTTGGTACGGCGGCAACTCAATTTATTGAAGAAGGCGGCACTTTAACTGTCTCCGTCAATCCGCCGGAGCCGATTTCTGTTAAGACACTGGCCGAATCCCGCGAAAATAACTTAAATCCAAAAGAGATTGGCTTTTCTGCGAGTGTAACGCCGCCAGAGGAATAACTGGGCCGATCCCGCAAATATTACGCTGGTGAAAAATGCCCAGATTTAGAGGGCTCAGCGTGATTAAACGTCAAATAAGGGAGGCAGTAGAGCGGATTTAAGCTGCTTATGAGCTATGCATTCACCTAAAGTTTTTCTCTAAACGGAGATATATTGTCGCTATGCGTAAACTCAAGCAATCCGCATCTTGAAAAGGGTACACATCTATCACATATAACACACATTAATCCGCCCTGAGTGCGGTTCACAATAGAATTTAGGTTCAAACCTTCGGAGTATTTCATGAAAGTCCTCGTTCCCGTCAAGCGTGTGCTTGACTATAATGTCAAAGCCCGGGTCAAGCCTGACCAGTCAGGCGTTGACCTCGCCAATGTCAAAATGTCGATGAACCCGTTTGACGAAATCTCTGTTGAGCAAGCTGTTCAAATGCAAGAAGCCGGGACCGCTACGGAAACGATTGTTGTCTCCATCGGCCCCGCTAAGGCGCAGGAGACTATCCGAACCGCTCTTGCTATGGGCATGGATCGCGGCATTCATATTCAAACGGACGAAGATCTTGAGCCTCTGGCGATTGCGAAAATCCTGAAATCTGTAGCAGAGTCTGAGGAAGCTGATTTCATCGTTCTTGGTAAACAGGCGATTGATAATGATTTTGGCACGACGGGCGGAATGCTCGCCGCTTTGCTTGACTGGCCTATCGGATCAGCGGCGAACTCCATTGAACAAGACGGCGATGCGATCAATGTTGTCAAAGAAGTTGATGGGGGCTTACAGACTGTGAAGTTACAAATGCCCGCGATTGTGACGACTGACCTTCGCTTGAACGAGCCGCGCTATGCGTCTCTGCCGAATATTATGAAGGCGAAGAAAAAACCCATTGAGGCTAAAACACCTGATGATTTCGGCGTTGATACAGCCCCGCGTCTAAAAACGCTGAAGGTCACTGAACCGCCTAAGCGCGAAGCCGGCATCAAAGTCGAAGACGCCGCTCAATTAGTTGATAAACTTAAAAACGAAGCAGGGGTTATCTAATGGCTATTCTTGTTGTTGCAGAACATGACAATGCGTCTTTGAAAGACGCGACTCATAAAACCGTCACGGCTGCCGCTCAAATGGGCGGAGAGGTTGATATTCTTGTCGCAGGTAAAGGCATTAAAGATGTCGTTGCCGCTGCCGCAAAAATCGACGGCATCCGCGCTGTTCTTGGCGTCGATCACGACACGCTGGAACGTCAGCTCGCTGAATCTATGCAAACTGTCCTCGTCCCTTTGATGGCCGATTATGACGCAGTCCTTGCGCCCGATACGACTACGCATAAAAACTATATGCCTCGCGTCGCGGCCAAACTCGACGTCCAGCAAATCAGTTCTATTACAGGTGTTGAGAGCGCGGATACGTTTATTCGTCCGATATATGCCGGTAACGCTATGTCCACCGTGCAGTCCACAGACGATAAAAAAGTAATTACCGTTCGGACCACGGCCTTTAACGCTGCAGGCGAAGGCGGTTCTGCCGAGACCAAGGACGGTCCGCAACCTTCCGGTGATTTCAAATCCGAATTCGTTAGCGAGAAACTGTCCAAATCTGACCGCCCTGAATTGACGGCTGCAAAAGTCGTGATTTCCGGTGGACGCGGTATGGGCTCCGGCGAAAATTTCGAATTGATCGAAGGCATCGCTGATAAGCTCAGCGCTGCGATGGGCGCGTCCCGCGCGGCTGTGGATGCTGGCTTTGTGCCGAATGACTGGCAAGTTGGCCAAACCGGTAAATCGGTCGCGCCAGAGCTTTATATCGCGGTCGGTATTTCCGGCGCGATCCAGCATTTGGCCGGGATGAAAGACTCCAAAGTCATCGTCGCGATAAACAAAGACGAAGACGCCCCGATTTTCCAGGTCGCCGATTACGGCTTGGTCGCAGATCTGTTCAAAGCGCTTCCGGAGTTTGAAGCCGAATTGGAGAAGGCTGGGTATTGAACCCGGCCTTAAGCTTTAATGTTATCAAGCCTCGCTTTTGCGGGGCTTTTTATTTTGGCGGGAACATAACGGGACTAGGATCGCTATTATAAAAGAAACAAAAAGCAGGATATTAATATGAGTATTCAACGCAAATTTTCTCTTGGCCTTTTGAGTGCCTTCATTGTGACGGTTGCCGCGTGCCAAGAAAACCCAGAGACCGGAGATCGGCAACTCACACAGATGCCTGACCAAGCCTCAGACGTTCAAATGCCAGATGATACCTCAGAGGTGACCTCTTCCGAAGCTACCAAAGCAACCGGCGCAATAGAGACTTCAGATCGTCTTTTGATGTTGGGGGTCGACGACCCTCAGATTTTGAAAGACTTTCTTGCGAAATTACGAGACGCGGCCAGTGCGAACAAGCGAGACGAAATAGCTGAGATGGTGAAATATCCCTTCTCAACTTATGAAATGGGTGAGGTTCAAAAAACCTATGAGTCTTCAGCCGAATTTTTAACGGATTACGACTCCGTGATAACTCCTAAAGTATCGGCGGCTCTCAAATCCGCAAATGCAGAATCCCTTTTCATAAACCAAGACGGCGGCTCCATTGACGATGGAACCGTTTGGATTAATAGTTTCGAGAACGGATTACGGATATATCGGATTAACGGGTAGCATTAAGAGCGTATGAGTTAATTAGATTTCCGCTTTGGTAAATCCGCATAATTCCCATCGCGTTTCTCGCTCTTGGCCTGCATAGCTTCCATCATTTCGGACGGAATGAGCATAGACATATTCCAGACAGCGATATTATCGAGCGCGTCTTTGGTGGAGTGATCACGGCCATAGGTGATGGCGCGTTTACAGCCATAGACCGCGAGCGGAGGGTTCTTTGCGATTTGCTTGGCTGTCTCCATGACTGCCTCCATCATCGTAGTAGGGTCTTTATAAACGGCATTGAACAGACCCTGAGCTTTGGCCTCGTCGGCGTGCATTTTGCGGCCTGTATAGGCAAGTTCGCGCACAATACCCTCGGGGAGATGATTAAGTATACGCGGAAAAGTGCCCACATCGGCGGTCATGCCGACAATGATTTCGTAAATGGAAATGAAACTGTCTTGGGTCCCATAACGCATATCGCAAGCGGTGATAAGGTCCACACCTCCCCCGTAGCATCCGCCTTGAATAGCCGCGAGAACGGGAAGGCGGCACTCTTCAATCGCGGTGAAACTATCTTGCAGTCGTTTCACATTTTCATAGAAAATTGCGCCAAAAAGCGGATCATTTTTATCTTTTGGTCCAGCTATATCATTGGCAAACATGGACAGGTCTATCCCGGCGGAGAAGACTGGCCCAGTCGAGGAAATCACAATGACACGAGCTTTAGAGTGGGTATCAATATCTCGGATTATTTTCGGTAGATCTGACCAAAACTCGGCACTCATGGCATTGCGCTTTTCGGGCCGGGACATAATGATGTGGGCGATATTATCCGATATTGAGACATCAAAACATTTATAAGTCATAGGCTTAGCCTTGGAGTGAAAAGAGAAAGCCCTTATCCGGAGACGCGTCTCCGTTCAGGACATCATTATACGTTTTAAGGAGGTCGATCACATCTGATGAGTGTTCAACCGTCAACCAATCGCTCGCGCTTTCAAGAAAAGGCATCCAGCGTTCACTAAGTTTTTGCGCAAAAACTGCACCGCCCCATTCCGCTATGCGTGTCTTAGCTTGGTCCGGGGCGAAGAAAAACGCCGTGGGGGCTGAGGGTTTGGGAGTCGGCTTGGAGGCTTCGTCCCAATGAGATAGGCCGACCTTACAGACATATTTCAGATTTTCCTCGAAATGATCTGATACTGTCGTAAGAACTTTCCCATTACCCGACATATCGACGACCACGGTTTTAATATCAGGATTAAGATCTGTAATTGTATCATAAGTCCTGACGTTGTCATAAAACCCGGTCCCTATGGTGAATTCTTTATTTACCTCAGACGTCAGGCCCGACACTTTGATTACGCCGCGTTGTTTCGCGCAAAAGGCTGTACCGAGGGCAGTTTTGGACGAGGCCGAGAGGATGAGGATTTGCTCCGCTTCAAAGTAGTTTTTCTCGGCGAGGAAATCATCAATCAGAAAGCTCGTCGTAAAGAGGGGGCGTAATATGGGTTGTAAATCCCCGTGTTTTGCGAAGGATGGATCGGCATCCGTAAATATATATTGATTGTAAATACTGTGGAGTTTCATGCGGTGATGATTCCCGTCTTGAAACCCCATAGGCGAGACGTCGACAGGTTTGATATCGAATTTATCTATTATAGGGAAAAACCCGTAAATCTTTTGCCCGACTTTTACGCCCTCGCATTGGCTTTGCACGACCTCGGCAAAGCCCCACACCGGCATTCGGCCATGACTTTGAATATCAATGCCATAGGCGTCAGGTCGGAAATAATTCCAATATCCGATACGCTCGCCCGTCACCATATAAGTTACATTATTCGCGGTCAGAGCCCAGGGTCCAACTTGGCATCGAATGAAATCGTCTGCGAGGGGGGCATCGTCTTTCGCAATGATGGAGACGTCACCAAAATTGGATTTATTTACCAGAAGAGTTTGTGTCATATCGGGTCTTTTAAAATATGTTTTCTTCATCACAGCGAATTAAGAGCTGCCCGGCAAGGCCGGCTTTACGGTGATAATGAAATTTTCGGTAAGCCGCAGAGCTGACGGTTTCGAACATGGCTTTAGCATCGGGATAGCGGACAATGGCAACAGAGTCCCATTCACCTTCACCGTCGCCAATTAGAAAGTTATGAGCGCGGCCACTGTAAACAGTCTCGACACCTTCAAGGTTAAGATCAGATAACATAGCAGAAAAAGCTTTGGCATATCTGCCGTAAGCTGTGGCGCCGGACACATCTTCTCCGTCTCTATAGGTCGCTTTATCTTTAAACTTCAAAAGATTGAGCATGAAAACAGGTTCGCCTTCAGCGCTGTCTCCATGAAAGGCTTTAATCTGTTCAGGTGTTGGGTCGATTGCGTTTAAAGTGGCCATAATTAATCTTTATACCCCGGATGTTGCATCACATTGGATTTGGATTTTGCCAAGAACGCATCCGGGACGAAAAAGTCAGCTGCGAGCGGCCCGTCATATCCGGCTTGGTTATAAATGTTAAAATCTTCTACGCCGTTTTCAGCCAGGATAAACTCATCAATGACAAAGTTACCTGTGAAGTTTTTTGCGGATTTATTCAGCAGTATGTAGGCCGCGTCTGCCATAATCTGCGGTAGACGGCTCATTTTGGCCATGCTGTCTCCGCCGAGGACATTTCGAACGGCGGCCGTATCAATTGACGTCATGGGCCAGAGGGAGTTGACGGCAATACCGTCAGGTCTAAATTCTTCACTCATGCCCAGCGTGCATAGACTCATCCCGTATTTCGCCATGGTGTAAGCGACATGGTTTTTAAACCACTTTGCTTCCATATCCAAGGGCGGCGCAATATTGAGGATGTGAGGGTTTTCAGCGTCTTTGAGGTAAGGAAGGCATGTCTGAGACACCAGAAAAGTTCCCCGCGCATTGACTTGATTCATTAAGTCATAATGTTTCATGGATGTATTCGGCGTCGGCGTCAGAGAAATGGCGCTCGCATTATTGATACAGATATCAATTCCGCCGAATTTATCCGCGCAGGCTTTTACCGCGTCGCGGACGCCGTCTTCATCTCGTATATCGCAAACAATAGGCAGGGCTTGTCCCCCGGCGTCCTCAATCTCTTTCGCGGCTGTGTAAATTGTACCGTCAAGTTTAGGGTGAGGTTTGGCCGTTTTGGCGGCAATGGCAATATTGGCTCCGTCCTCGGCAAATTTTTTGGCCATAGCCAAACCAATGCCACGAGAGCCTCCTGACATAAAAATTGTTTTACCGGCTAGTGACATAATTTCCCTCTTTATAATTTTGATAAAAAGGTAACAGGAATGGCTAAGGCGGCAAGCGATATCAGCAATGGTTTATCCCTCAGAATTGTATGAAGGCTGAGTGGAATCGAACAAACATGCTTAGCATATCCTTAACGCTGTGCTCACTGAAATTTAAATATCTTCTGTCACAAACCTCCCAGCTTAAGAATTTGACGACTTAAAAACTGGGATTTATGAAATGCGATATTCTTTGAAACTTATTCCGGCGTTTTTGCTGATACCCGCTGTGTCAGCTTGTAGTTATGGCCCGCAAAATCAGGAATTTGGCTATAATGGAGCGTCGAACACCCATTATAACGGCAGTTATCAGGCGACAGCCGTATCCAGCCAAGGCGATTTAATCTGCAGTTCTGCCGGATGCGCGCCGAGCGCGACATATTCAGTCAATAATAAACCGAGCCATAATTATGGGCACGCACCATATCAGCCTTCATATGACGCATACGGGACTCAAGTTGAAAAGAGCCACGGCAATGCAGGGTACGGCCATAGCCCTCAATTGCGCGGAGCCTACGGCAACCCGGGGCGCTCAGGCTATCGTTACGGAAATTTAGGTGTCGTAAATTATGATAAGGATTCAAATGTCTACGGGCTACAAGGGCGGCTAGGTTATCAATCCTCAGGCATTCTTGGAGCTGAGGTTGAAGGCTCATTTGGCGTTTCAGATGATAAAGAAACGGTTGGTGCGATAACCGCTCAAGCCGGAATTGATTATTCCGTTGGTGCCTTTGCTCTCGCTAAAGTTCCTATTGTCAACGGTTTATCAGTTCATGGCCGCGGCGGCTATCATATAACAGAGGCTTCAATTGAAATTGACGACGGCGTTGATGTCGTAAAGGCTTCGGACGATGCAGACGGATTTGCTTACGGGGTCGGAGCTGAATATGCGTTTTCCCCTCGCAGTGCGATCCGGCTTGATTATACCCGATATGAAGGGGAAGGGGATGATCTTGAGGCAATTTCTCTCGGATATTCACGTAAATTCTAAGCGTCTTCTTGCTGCGCCCAGAGCGCAGCATATAAACCATTTTTAGAGAGTAGAGCAGGGTGGGTGCCCTGCTCTTTTATTTTTCCGTTTTCCATGACAAGAATGTTGTCCGCTTTCACGATGGTGGACAGGCGATGGGCAATGACCAGAGTTGTGCGGCCTGTTGTAGCTCGGTCGAGAGCTGTTTGAATTTCGCGTTCCGTGGCGCTGTCCAAGGCAGAGGTAGCCTCATCAAGTATCAAAATGGCCGGGTCTTTTAAAAGAGTGCGGGCAATCGCGACGCGTTGTTTTTCTCCACCCGACAATTTCAATCCGCGTTCTCCGACAACCGTTTCATATCCTTTCGGAAGCGTCATAATGAAATCATGAATTTGAGCATCTTTGGCTGCGCGTTTAATGTTATCTTGGCTGGCCTCCGGATTGGCATAAGCGATATTATAACCAATCGTCTCATTAAACAGAACCGTGTCTTGCGGAACAATACCGATAGCCTGACGCAAACTGTCTTGAGTAAAGCGTCGAATATCGACGCCATCAATTTTCACCTGTCCAGCACTGATATCGTAAAAGCGGAACAGGATACGCGATAAAGTAGATTTCCCTGCGCCCGTCGGACCGACAACCGCCAGAGTTTCACCGGGCGGTAAATTAAAAGAAATATCTTCCAGAATGTTTCGGTCTTCATCATAATGAAAACTGACGTGATCAAATTCAATGTGACCATTCAGGCGTCCCACGGGGAGGGCATCATGTTGATCAATGATTTCGGGTTCCAGATCCATCAAAATAAACATTTTTTCAAGATCTGTCAGAGCTTGTTTTATTTCGCGATAAGCAAAGCCGAGGATGTTAAGTGGGCGATAGAGCTGCGTCATGACGAGCATGACTGCGGTCATATCTCCAATGCTCATATCGCCTGAAATAATATTATATGCCGCTAATGATATGATCGCGATCAATCCGCCATTCATAATCAGGGATTGTCCGATATTGACGGTGGCAAGGGAGGTTCGAGAGCGTATAGCGGCTTCCTGATAACCTTCCATAGCTTTGTCGTAACGGTTAATTTCAAAGGGCTCAGCGGAAAAATACTTAACCGTTTCATAGTTCAATAGACTGTCTACGGCTTTTCCGGCGGCTTCTGTATCACGCTTATTCATTTCTCGTCTGAATTTAAGGCGCCACTCGGTCGTCATAACGGTAAAAATTATATAGCCGACAACGACGACTACTGCGATGATTGCGAACCCGCCATTATAAGCAAGCCAAAAAGCGATGGCGGCAATTATTAATTCCAGCAGGGTCGGGCCGATATTAAAGAGCAAAAAGCGGAAAAGGAAATCAATGGCCCGAACCCCGCGTTCCATAATGCGCGTTAGGCCACCCGTACGTTTTTCCAGATGAAATCGTAAAGACAGACGATGCATATGTTTAAATGTGCCTGTCGCGATACTGCGCTGAGCGAATTGGGCAACCGGAGCGAATATATACTCACGTCCTTCTGTCAGCATGACGGAGAAAAGCCTTAAGGCCCCATATCCAAGAATGAACCCTATCACCCCTACCCCAATAGCTGTCCATTCATCCCCGGCTTTTTTCGCTTCGCTCACGGCGTCTACAGCATAGCCAAAGACAAACGGAGCCCCTACGAGTACAAATTTACCGGCAATCGTCAGAAGAATTGCAAGAATTGATCTGAATTTGAAGGCCCGGTTTCCCTCCGGCCAGAGGTAAGGCTTCAGACGCAAAAGGCTTTTTAATTGCTCCCCAATAGGCCTTTCCTTCATTGCCTCTATACGTTGGTCAAAACCAATCGGGAGAGGGGCCGCGATTTCGGCTTCGGTTGTGTGGGAGGGAGGAGGGGTTTTCGACATTCCGTTCATGTGGGGGTCAGACGCACACTTGTAAACCCAATCCTAACTCTCTTTTGGTAAACACATGGAATTAAAATGCGAAGAAAGTCAGGACGTGATGGGCGCGACAAAACATATTGTACCTCCTGTGCCGCGTGGGGGAAATAGAAGACTGCAAAATCGCGAGGGGCATGTGGACTGGCGAATTAATCAACGATCCTATGATTTCATTGGCGCGACCTTCGATCCTTTAACGCCTGTGCAAGCACTGTCCCGGGCCAAATGGATGACGGTAAATCACGGTTTTCGGTTTATTGTGACCCCTAATGTGGATCACCTTGTTCGCCTCGCCAAAGAGCCGGAGGTATTTAAGCCGCTCTATGATGCTTCTTGGTTGTCAGTTTGCGACTCCCGCATACTGGAATTATTAGCGGCAATTTCCGGTATTCCTCTCAAGGCTGTTCCAGGGTCGGATTTGACGCAACAGCTTTTCGATAATGTTATTACGTCTGAGGATACAATTAATATTATCGGGGCGGATGAAGAAATTGTCTCAATCGTTAAATCGACTTACGGACTGGAGAAAGTTAATATTCATCAGCCGCCTATGGGAATGCGTCACAAACCAAACGCCATAGCCGCTGCGGCAGAGTTTGTTGCAAACCATCCCGCCCGATACACCTTTATTTGTGTTGGCTCCCCGCAACAGGAGATGGTGGCGAAGGCCTGTCTAGAACGCGGCGACTGCGTCGGATTAGGGTTGTGTGTTGGCGCGTCACTAGATTTCCTGAGCGGGCGCACGAAACGAGCGCCGGAATGGATGCAAAAGCTGCGTCTAGAGTGGCTCTTCCGTTTGGCAAGCGAGCCAAAACGACTCTGGAAAAGATATTTACTTGAAGCGCCCAAAATATTTTACCTTTGGATAAAATGGGTTTTCCAACGCAAAAAGGCTTGATTTTAAGTCAGCAAGTTTTGTTCAAATGCCCGGCATTCCCCAGTAAAGGGAAAAGGGAATTTAAATTTCCCTTATTTAGCGGAAACATCACGAATTTGTGTCCGAAATTTAAGAGTATAAAACACAATTACTACTGGAATTTGCCTTAAAGTGATTTAAGTCAAAACCGTTAACGTTCGTATCGTTAATGATTTCAGGTTGGCTTTGGTCGGCCTTCCGTTTTTTTCTATGAGGATGAAAGAACGGTGTTGGCGACTGTGAAAAAGGTACAGTCGCATTAAATTTAATTACGGGACTTAAAATGACCAATCCAAGAAACCCAAATCATATCGACCAACATATTGGCCGATATCTCCGGCAATTGAGAAAAGATGAGTCTATGACACAGACTGATTTAGCGGACGCCCTCGGAGTGACGTTTCAGCAAATTCAAAAATATGAACGCGGAACAAACCGCATTTCCGCTAGTCGCCTATACGCGATTTGCCAAGTCTTTGATAAAATGCCGAATGACTTTTTTAATATTGAGGAGACATCTAAAGTTGCCTGATTTAAGTTTCGCTACCGCGCATCAAATTTGTTTTTGCGCCTGACGCCCATAATTAAACGGGCTTCCAGCCGTTTTCTAAGAGCGCGATAATAGGCATTTAAAAAATCACCATCATTTTCTAGAGCCGATTTTTCCCACTTTATTTTCTTCCGAATTCGATCCGCAACCTCTTTCAAGGTAGCGGCTTTGTTCTTACGCAAGACGGATTCAAGAACATGAAGTTCATGGATCCCATAAGCTTCGATCTGTTCCGTAGAAAATGAAAAAATTTGAACTTTCCTGCCGTCCTGTTTCGCCAGATCACGACCTAAAAAGGGTCTGGGGGAGCGGACCACCCACGTGCCGGCGATCAAGTCTCCGGCTCGTAGGCGATCTTTATTGAATAAAGGGAAAAGCAAAAATATTCCACTCCAGATCAAGCCCATCAGACCTATAAGTCCGTCAACATTTTCGGAATTAGACGCAAGAAAAGAAAGCGGTAAGAAAATTTCAATTTCACGTAAGGCATTTCGAGCAAATACGGCATTGGCAGACAGACGGGCCTGTCCAATAGCTGTATTGCGGGCGGCCACTCTGATTTTCATCAGCCGCTTACCGGGAGTAGCTGCTTTGGGTCCCATTTCGAAGGCAAGAAAATAGAAGCTCCGTAGAAACAGGGCAAAAACAATATAGAGACTGATAGCAACTTCTGGATTTACTGTCATACCTGCCAGAACAAAGACAAGAAAACCAAGAAACAAAGCGAGATTGATGATAATCAGATCAATGACAATCGCGCCTATCCGAGCTCCCACATCGGCGAGCTGTATTTGAAGATCTATCCCCTCCGGGGTGATTAAACTCCGCCGGTCTGTTGATTTAATTTGGGCAGTATGTTGAATCCTATCGCTCATCGCGCCGTCAATCCTTTAGGGCGGCGAGGAATATACAAATAAATCATCCAAAGAATGAACAGGCCGATGCCGAGACTATATCGGAGAAAATCCCCCGTTATAATTTGCCGGGCATAGCCCTCGAGCAATCCGGCGCACAATAGCATAAGAATGACACCAACCATTAAAAGGCCCGAGGTTCGTCCGGCCAAAGCAGCTGACTGCGTCCGCGAAAGCGACCCCGGAAAGGCAATCGCCCGGCCGATATGAAGACCCGCCCCGCCGGCTAGAATAATCGCAAAAATTTCGGTCGATCCGTGGATAATCAACCAGCCGCCAACTTCGTAGCCTAAATCTCGAGAGGCGAACAATCCGATAAATCCGCCAAGCATAAACCCTGTGCTCAGCATGAAAAAAATGGTTGGAAGACCAAAGGCAAACCCCAAGGCAAAGGCGAAAATCGCGACACGGGAATTATTGGAAAAAAGATAACTGGCGAATATTCCAAGCCCTGTTTTATCCTCTGGCCTAGTATAAAGAGTGTTTCGTAAGGCTTCGGTCGAGGCCGCAGGGGTGCGGTCGCCGGCAAGGCCCGCATCGACAAAACTATAAAACCAATCAGGATGACTTTGAACGAGTAAATAGGCTGCGATCGTCGAAATAAGAATGAGGAGGGCGGCTATTGCGGTATCTTTCCAGAGCCGCTGTGCTGCTAGGGGCCAATCCTGATTTAAAAAACTCATTATGCGTTTGCCAAGTCCGGACTGAGTTCCGTAGAGGCGGTAATAAGCGCGGGTACATAGACTTTCCAAATAGGCGATGACATTTTGATCGAGTGAAGTGGCCCTAGCCACAGACAGAGCAGACAAAGCGCCTCGATAAAGTTTTGGCAGGTTTAGTATTTCTTGTGTGTCAAGACTACGGATGCCGCGCTTGTCCATTCGGTTTAGCAGCTCTTCCAGCTCAGACCATTGCGCCATACGCAGTTCTCTAAAACGTTCAGACTTTAAGGCCTGATCGGCAAGGCCCATTTCAGCCAGAGAGGTTTTGATGGGGCTGAAGACTGTCATCAAATCGCGCCTCTGCGTTTTAAATCGAGATAACGGTTCACTACATCCGCGTTTAGCGTGTTAGGGTCGACGTCAATTACATCCACCCCCATACGGTAAAGCTTGGTCAAAACAACGTCTCGTTCCGACAATAGACTTTGGGCTATAACCGCCCGGCTAATATCATCCGCCGTGTGCGGCTCCAGCTGGGTCAGGGCGTTGAGGGGTTGATTGCGAAAGGCCACAAATAGAACGAGATGTTTTTTCACGAGGCGCGCTACCGTTTCGATCATTAATTCAGATTGAGTTGTATCAATAAAGTCGGTGAAAACGACAACAAGACTACGCCGTTTTAATTTCTGAGCCAGATAAGATAATCCAAAGGCATAATTGGTTTCTTCGTGCGAATAATCAATTTTTGACGTCTCACTTTGCAGCCTTGAAAATAGGGAGGTTCCGGAAACGGGCGGGGAAAACAGGGTGGGAGATTTGTTAAAACTATAAATGCCGACACGATCTCCCAGCTTCAAACTGACATAGCCCATTACGAGCGCCGCTGAGATAGCGCGGTCCAGCTTGGTCAAGCTCAGGCCCTTTTCATCGAGCATATCCTCACACATTAAATATCCGCTATCGAGAGCAAAGATGATATTATGATTGCGCTCCGTTCTGTATTCCCGCGCAAGCAAAGTATTATGCCGCGCGGAATGTTTCCAGTCGATGGCGCGCTTATCCATTCCGGGGAGAAACTCCGATAAAGCGTCGAATTCAGACCCTTCTCCGCGTAGGTTTTGAATTTTTTGCCCAAAGACTGCGTCTCGGGAGAAAAGGTCTATCGCAGCGTCCTTGACCAATTGCGTGTTCGGGACGATGGCAATTGAATACTCTAACGGGTCACACCTTTGCATCCATATTAGTCTCAAGGGCCCTTGCCATCGGGACCAAAGCCGCTTGAGAATAGCCTCGCCCCTTCGTTTAGCGTGCGTTTTAAATAAAATTTGGGGCGCACCTTCATTGGCGCTAAAAGAGGCGGTCTCGGGTGTCACTTCCAAGCGGTCGTTCGAGGTTAGTTTAAACTCTGCCTTTCGCGGCAAGCGGCCTTTGAAGTCTGTGAATTCAAAAATTGCCATTTCATCTGAACCGATAAATTGGCGAGGGGAAGCTTTTAAGACCGGCTGCATAAACTTACTGGAAACTGCCAAGGTCGCGTCTAAAAGTACCAATCCCAATATGGCGGCGGCCCAGGCAGCCCCAATAGCCCACAGCTCAGGGAAAATAACTGCAATGAGTAAGGCGAAAGGCAATCCTAACGCCATAAGCCACACCGCACGCGATGTAGGATAGAGCGCGAAACGCGGCAAATTGGACTGTGTCCTCAAGTGACTAACGCGGGGCTTCGGTCTGTTCAATAACGGCGGTAATCACCGCGTCTGCGCTGCGCCCTTCAATTTCTGCTGTCGGGGAAAGGATAGCGCGATGGCGCAAAGCTGGGAGCGCGATGGCTTTTACATCATCGGGAATAACGAAATCACGCCCATTTAGCGCAGCTTGCGCCCTTGACGCTATCGCAATCATGGCGGCGGCTCGAGGTGAAGCCCCTGTTTCAAACAATGGATTGGTGCGCGTGCCGCGAACCAAATCAACAATGTAATGCGTAATGTCTTCGCCAAGCCTGATCTCGGGTATAACCGCTTTGGCCGCTTTAATGGAAGCAGCTGTGGCAATAGGTTTTACGCCGAGTGAGTTGAGATCCGGTGTTCCGCTCCGTGATCCGTGGCGCTGAATAATTTCTATTTCTTCGTCCCTATTCGGGTAGTCGAGAACATGTTTGAAAAGAAATCGGTCGAGCTGCGCTTCAGGGAGAGGGTAGGTTCCTTGCTGCTCAATCGGGTTTTGCGTGGCGATTACCATGAAATTCTTCCCAAGCGTATGGGCTGTGCCGTCTATTGTGACTTGGTGTTCCTGCATGGCCTCCAAAAGAGCGGCCTGTGTTTTGGGCGGCGTCCGGTTGATTTCATCCGCTAAAAGCAGGTCGCAAAATATCGGGCCTTTAATGAGTGAAAATTCTGATGTCTGGAAATTAAATAAATTTGTTCCGATAAGGTCGCCGGGTAATAAATCTGGCGTGAATTGAATGCGGCCAAAATCAAGTTTCATCGCATAAGAAAACACTTGGGCCAGAAAAGTCTTAGCCGTCCCGGGGACGCCCTCCAGAAGAATATGCCCCCCCGATAAAAGGGAAACCAACATCAAATCAATTGTTTCTTTTTGTCCGATAATGGCTTTGGAAATTTGTGCGCGGAGCTTTTCAGCCAAGTTTTCCACGGCGTCTAACTTGATATCACTCATGAAATAATTTCCCTTTTCCAATCCTGTAAGGCTGTCGCCACTTTCAGCATATCATGTCGAGTTGTGACGGATTTCGCCTGTTTGTTAAGCTCAGCAAATGTGGGGCTCAGAGCTTTCTTGGTTTCGCGTCTATTCAAAGCTTCTTGGTGACGCGTCCCTTCATTTCCGGGGAGATGAAGGCTTTTTATAGCTTGTTGCCTGATAAGCATTGCGTAATCTCTGCTCACTCTTGTCTCGCGTCGAGCTATAGCTAAGAAGTCAGCGGTGGTACGTGTTAGGGACTGGGGGCCCATTTGAAAGTCCTCGCCAAAATCCTCGGCGTGGCCGCGCTTAGCATCTCCAAAACGAAGAAACGCCTGCCAAGCGATTAACCCCGACATTACAATTATCAAAAATGTAACGCCCAAAAAAGGAGGTTGAGTAAAAACTTTAATCATATTCCGGCGTCCGCCTATTCCGTGAAGGGCGAGGTCGAAAACGAAATTATCCGTCTGTTCGCGCTCGGATAGATAGGAGAGTGTATCATAAGCAAACCGCGCGCCGGAACGCGTTTTCAAACCGGAAGTATTTAATAGGTCAGGGTCAGACAAAATATAACTTTGTGACTTTTTAAGCTTAGCCAAGAGGACATCACCGGACTCTGTGGTAATGACGGCCTCTAATTCTGAGCCAGAGACTGTCTGGAGCCTAGGAATCCGATTGGTATAGATAGCGCCTGTTTCTGCCAATGTTAGGCGATAGGATTTTGCAAGAGTTTCGTCCTGTTCGTCTGCTTGGAAGATATTTATGTTTCCTGCAAAGGCTTCCAGATTAGAGGAGAGATTGTCGGGGCTTAGGACTTCGCTGTAAGGGGCCTTTCGGACCCAGCCTGTCATTTTTGGAACAGCCGTTACATTCCATTTAGGTAGGATAATCAGCTTAGCTGAGTCAGGGTTCAATTCGTCAAGGATGTCGGTTTGGAATGCAGAAGTCAGGGTGTAAATCCGAAGGCTATTACGGCTAATGTGCGTAGCTTCATTTGGGTCAAGAGAGGTGGTCTGACCGGTCTCATCCAGTAAAGTTTTCAAGCCGGAAAATCCGATTGCCGAATTAGATATTGCATGGGCTTGGCCATTATTCTTATCGCGTATATCATCGGCATATCCCATTAAGCCCATAAGAGCCGTGAATGAAAACAGTCCAATCAGAACAAGGCCGATAATTAGGCCCGTACTCATTAATCCTGATTCACTTACCGTTTCACGTCTTTGTGGGTTTGCCGCAATCTTCATACTGCCGACCCCTCGACTATGCGAGGCATTTCACCCGATGGTTCCGGAACCGCAAATTGGGCGTAGGCTTCCCGACAACGTAAGAACGCCGCCTTACCCAATATGCGTCCCCCGAAATGCGACCTTTCCACTTCAGCAGCAATAAGAGAAAATGCAGTCCGGGTTTCCGGCGTCAATTCAGACAAACCGGCAATTTCCCGCGAGGTATAAGAACGGCGTATGACATTCGGCCTCGCAATAGTGATATCCTGAATAGATCGATAAAGAAGTTGATGAACCGCTTCGGCGTATTGACCTTTATCGGCTAAAGCATCGACAGAGGCTAATAAAATTTGCGCTCTGACTTCCGATGGGCGGTAGAGGGAAGAGGTCGCCTTGCTTTTCTTTTCACGGTTAAGCCTATAGCGACGAAATCCCCAAACGGCCTTTCCTATGATGAACAAAAGAAGGCTAATTCCAAGGGTAATAAAGACCCAAAACAAGATTTTAAAAACCGGGAGTAGCTTTCCTAGAAATTTGAAGATGGGTTCCAAAAACCTTTCTAACCAATCCAGTTTTGGCTCAGGCGGCGCCTCTGCCAACTCAAATTGGAGCTGATCTTGGGATTTAAGTTTGCGGAAGGCTTTGTCAAACCGTCTGTCCGAAACATTTGGCGTTTCAGTAACCGCCTCTGATTGAAAATGCGTCATTTCGGAGGGCGCCGTTTGGCCCATAACAGCCCCTGCCATGACTAATGCCGCGCAGAGCGAGATAAAACCTATCAACCCCCGGGCCGTCAAACTTGGCTATATCCATTTCATGATACGGAAAATTAAGAGTTGCACAGCCCCGATGCCCAAGACAATAGCCGTTACATACCAAAATCCCATATCGGTCTCGACCCAGGGCATACCTCCGACATTTATGCCCATCATCCCTGAAACTAGCCCTAGAGGCAGAAAGATCGCTGCCACTACGGAAAGGATCATCATATTGCGATTCATTTCCTCGGCCCGCATATCCGTCAATTGGTCTTTTACAATAGCGCATCGTTCTCTGACGGCTTCGAGCTCTTCAGTTATTCGCGTCGCCTGATCTGCAGCGTCCCGCAACCGCAATTGATCATCAGAAGAAATCCAATGTAAGGATTGGGCTGATAAGACATTCAAAGCATCCCGTTGCGGGGCCAGATAGCGGCGTAGAATTATAGCTTGTCTTCGTATCTCTGAAACCTGAGTGGCGGCGTCCTCATCTCTGTCTGCATCTAACATTTCCTCGAGTGTATCTATCTGTTCGTTTAAATCCGTGATGGTCGGGGCCATTCTGTCAGATAGGGCTAAGGCGTAACCTGCTATAAAGCCTCCGGGAGTCGGAGAGACTTTTTGATTTTGCAACTGCCGAACCCGATCTTCCGTTGCTTTCAAAACACGCCCGCAGACGGTGATAACCCGATTGTCTTGGGCGAAAAACCGAAGAGGTATCATGTCTTCAGGTTCTGCACCGGGGTTTAAATTTATACCCCTTAGATTGATAAGGGCGTCGGTGCCCCGAATAATGGTTCGGGGCCGGCTGTCTTCGGCGAGGAGGGTGCGGGTGGCGACATCATCCACCATTTTATCGTCATTAAGACACTGCCGGGTTTGAGGGTTTCTACGGTCAAAATGCAACCAGATGAAACCGCCGCCCTCTTCGGGGGCTGGGGGAATTTTATCTACAGGTAGCTGAGTAGCCTGACCCGTTTTATCAATGTGAAATGCGTAGAGGAGGCAATCCATAAATTCGTTCCTTTCTTGCACTTTAGGCGGGTAATAAACCTCGTCAAGCAATGTTAACGGGGTACATCATTAATTAACTTTGCCGACATTAATCCCCTTAATGAATTTCCGACAAACAGCTGTTGGGATGATATAAGACGCGCGAGAGAAATTGTCTCTTCAATGGCTTTCCCTTGAGTTATTAACTCTGCGCGTAATATTCCAGGTAATACTCCTGGTAAGGGGGGCGTAATTAATTTGTCATTTTCTTGAATAAATAATGAAGTAAAGCTGCCCTCCCTCAGTTTGTTTTCCTTATCAAGGAAAAGAACTTCATCACATCCGGTTAAAGTCTGTAATCTTTTCCTTTCCCCGTCATAGAAATTTCGGGAGTCGATCTTGTGATTTGTAACTTGGCGCTGCGGGGTGAGAGCATATTGCGATAAGGATAGTTTTAGCGGTTGGATTAAATCGTGCAGGGGAGCTGCAACAACATTAATACCAGACGAATGATTATAGGAAAGCCTGACGCGGTGTGGCGTCTGGCTTCCTTCAAAGTCCTGACTTTCCAGCACGCGGTCTATTTCGGCCGAAGATAGCTGAACATGGAACGCTTCCGCGGCTTTTAGAAACCTTTTCCTATGCTCCTCTAATCGACAATAGCCGGACACGGGGTCCCAACGAAAAGTTTCGAAAAATCCATTTTGAGGGGGGGTGAGGATGCGCGCCTTAAGGAGGCATTCTTGATATTCATCTGTCGCTTTACTATCCAAAACGATGCCGCTTCCCACGCCATATTGAATTTTGTTTCCTGACTTTTGCAAGGTTCGGATAGACACGTTGAAACATGCGTCCCCATTGGGAGAAATATACCCAATAGACCCGCAATAGGGGCCACGAGCTTTACCCTCCAATTCCTGAATTATTTCCATGGCCCGTATTTTAGGAGCGCCCGTAATAGAGCCGCAAGGAAATAGCCCTGTGAAAATCTCTCGCCAGTTTTTGACTTCCGCGAGAAGGCCTTCAATTTGTGACGTCATTTGATGAAGGGTTGGGTAAGTCTCCAAAGTGAAGAGTTCCGGGACGGTCACGCTTCCCGGCTCGCAGAGACGGGAAAGGTCATTGCGCAATAAATCCACAATCATCAGGTTTTCCGCCTGTGACTTCGGCTCCGCTCGCATTTCCTGTAGCAGAGCAAGATCGGATGTCGCATCGACTAATCTGGGCCTTGTGCCTTTCATGGGGCGCATTCGCATAAGTTGGTCATTTTTTTCGAAAAATAACTCAGGAGAGAAGCTTATAATTTCCGCGCCGCCTAAACTCACAATCCCGCCATATCGGCCGGGCTGAGAGCGGCGAAAGGCTGCATAAAGGTCGGGCGCTGAAGCCTTGCTTTTACCTGCCATTGGAAATGTAAGATTGACCTGATAAACATCACCATCCTTTAGATATTTCTGAATTTTATCAAAGTGCTGTGTATATTCTTCGAGTGACCATAGTGGAGACAAAGCAAGGTCTGGAGGGTGAGCGGTGTAAAGGTAGTCACCGGGGGCTTCAGAGGGAGAACCGCCAAAAACGCCTAGCGTGAGAAGCGGCATATTTTCATCCTGCCACAAAGACCGTAAGCTAGGCTCTAAAATATACCCAAGTTCATATGACAAAAACCCCGCAAGATAATGGCCTGCTTTTTGATATTTATCTATGGCTTGAAACGCGGCGTCGAGTTCATCCGGATGGTTTGCTTGAATAATATCAATAGGATCAGAAAAAAAACGTGTAACTCCGGTTATTTGATCGTCCAGCAGGACATAGGGGGTCTGGGAATCAAATGTCATGGCGTATGGGAAAGCCCTAAAATCTAAAACCTGGCATAAGGCCTTCATAAAAGGCGTTCCGCCCGCGCAAAATGACGGGGGCGTCTTCTGGAGAACAACGCCTGAAACTGACGGGGGAGCTCGGAGCGATTTGGCCTAGAAGCCAGAGGTCTGCGGTAATAACCTGCAAAGCCCGGGGGTACCCTCCTGTGCAATGGCCGTCGATTAAAGCCAAAATGGGCTGTCCACTAGGCGGAATTTGCAATGTACCCGGCAAAATTGGGCTGCTAACCATGTCTTTTTTCTCGGCTAAATCGATTTTATCGCCTCTAAGCCGGGCCCCCATACGGTCTGTGTCGGATGTGGCGTGAAAGGGAGACGTGTAAATATAGCGTTGCGCCGCCGGGCTCAGCCAATCCCATTCCGTGACAGAACGGGCGCGAAGGACAATGTGACGCGACAGACGGGGGGCGTAGCCGAAAGGGAGGGTATTAGCTCCGGAAGAATCCAGCTCTGCCGAATAGATTTCATCTCCTGCGCGGTAGGCTCGGCCCTCTAACCCCCCAAATCCTGCTGGGATATAAGTTGAGACAGATCCCATAAAGCTCTCGCCTTTTAAGCCGCCTTCGACGGAGATATAGGCGCGGCAACCAATCCGGCCAAAGCTGAACGTCAATATGTCTCCGGGCTCCACAGGAACGCAGCGATTCATTCCGAGGTTCATCCCATTTATTTGTGCTTTCATATCTGCGCCGGAGATCGCAATCCGCGTTTGTTTGAGAAAGCGGATATGCAAGCCGCCCAATGTGCATTCCAGGGCTGGAGCGTCCCAGGGATTGCCGACGAGATAATTGGATAGAGCAAAAGACAGCCGATCTGCGGCGCCGCTTTTAGGAATGCCTAAATGACGATGACCGGGACGCCCCGCATCTTGCAAGGTTGTTTGCGTGCCGCCTTTGAGAATTTTCAGAACCGCGCCGCTCATGACGGGTCTCCTTGAGGAACAAAGCGGATCATATCGCCTGCTTTCAAAGCAAAAGGATTTTTACGTTTTGAATCGAAAATGGATAAAGGGGTCCGGCCAATTATTTGCCAGCCGCCGGGGCTTTCGAGTCCGTAAATTCCGGTTTGCCAGTTCGCAATACCGATTGAACCGGGAGAGACAAGACCACGAGGCGTTTCATGACGTGGATGGTGCAATTTCTTATCTGTCTCAGATAAAAATGCAAAGCCCGGAATAAATCCCATCAGGCAGACGCGGTAAGTGATTTTACTATGGCGTTTAATAACCTGATCTTCAGAAAGCTTTGAGGACTTGCAAATATTTTGCATATCCGGCCCGTTTTGCCCGCCGTAATAAACGGGAACTTCAATAATTTTTGATTTTGACTTGGGTAATCGCTTTGAGATTTTTTCATAGGCCGCCTCTACATTATGTAGAGCAGAGTCGGCTTTCGTCATCATAGGGTTAAAAGTGACCATTAAGCTGTCATAAGCGGGGATCACATTAGTCCAAATATCCTCCTGAGTTCGCAAAATATCACCAAGGGCGTGAACGGTTTTGCAGGCTGTTTCAGAATAGCCTTTCACATCATAGCTTATCAAAATGCCATTATCGCCAAAGGGTCGAATTCGAGGAATTAATTTAGAGGCCATTCAATACTCTCATCATTATCTTTTATGGCCCTGCTTGGGACATGAAAGGTTGAATTATTATCCCCGCTTGTTCAAGGGCGGCCCGTGCTTTTTGGGCGGTTTGAACCGCGCCATGGCTATCGCCGTGCAGGCAGAGGGAGCCTGCATTTACCTCTAACCTATTGCCGCTATTTGTGGTGACTTGCTGCTTAGTCGCCAAACTTAATGCTTGTGCTATCCGCGCCTCATCTGTGGCCAATACTGCACCTTCCTCGGTGCGGTTTAGCAAGTGTCCCTCATTTGTGTAGCGCCGGTCAATGAATCCTTCAGCGACAAAGTCCAAGTTATATTTTTCTGCTGCCTTCTTCATCTCGGAATTTGGGCCGCCGAGAAGGGTAAATTTAGCGTCGATTTTAGATGCAACCTTGGCAATTATTTCGGCCTTTCGAGTGTCTTTGACTGAGTCGTTGTATAGCGCCCCATGTGGCTTGACATAGGAAACGCCCATACCATCCTCTCTGGCAATTCTGATTAATTGCAGGATTTGTTGTTCCAACGCCGCCTCTAATTCCGCGACTGAAATGTCTGTTCCCAATTCCAGAGACCGTCGTCCAAAATTTTCTTTATCTGGATAGGCTGGATGCGCGCCGATAACGATTCCATTGGCTTTGGCCGCTTTGACCGTTTTACGCATACTCGCCTCATCTCCCGCATGGCCTCCACAGGCGATATTGGCCGAGGTCACATAGCGCAGGATTTCCGCTTCGGCGGCGGCCCAGTCGGGCGTATCGGCTTCTCCGACATCGGCGTTTAAATCTATCACTTTCATAAGGGGAGTCATAACGTGTGAATAAGCAATAGACTATGGGAAATTCAGTTGCGATGAGGGCATATGATTGAGTCTCCTTTATTTTGGGCAGCGGCTGTCTTTGCAACACTCATTACGGGTATTTCCAAAGGGGGGTTTGGTGGGCTGGCCTTATTTGCGGTGCCGATTATGGCGCTGTTTATCTCTCCGATACAGGCAGCAGGTATTCTTTTGCCTATTTTAATCGTTATGGACTGGGTCAGTGTCTGGTCCTATCGAAAGACATGGAATATGGCGCTTTTGAAAATCACCATACCCGGGGCCATAGTGGGCATAGCCGTGGGCGGTCTTTTGGCGGGCTATGTCGATGAGCGTGTTGTGCGTCTTTGCGTCGGAGTGGTGGCAATTTTATTTCCAATTTATGCGGTGGGATCTTCTGTGTTTAAATGGACGCCCGGGGCAGGAGTCAGAGGGAATAAACCGCTTGGGGCCTTTGCCGGAGCCGTCGCCGGATTTACCAGTTTTATCGCCCATGCCGGCGGGCCGCCTTTCCAGGCCTATGCTATTCCGCAAGGCTTGGAGAAACGGGTTTATGCCGGCACGGCGGTGATGTTCTTCTTCGTCGTGAATTTCGTCAAACTCATTCCCTATGCGGCGTTGGGACAGTTCGATGCGACCAATCTTAAGATATCTGCCATTCTCATTCCGCTTGGCCCAATCGGGGTGCTGTTAGGTGTATGGCTTGTGAAGCGGATAGACCAAAAGATTTTCTATCGGATAATCTATGCACTGATTTTTTTGACAGGGTGTAAGCTCCTTTCTGATGGATTGATTTAAATCGCTTCGGCGCAGGCTATTCCGCTGGCCCAGGCCCATTGGAAATTATGCCCGCCAAGGTGACCGGTCACATCCACAACTTCGCCGATAAAATAAAGGCCCGGCACGGATTTTACTTCCATCGTTTTGGACGACAGGACTTTCGTGTCTACGCCCCCTTTGGTCACTTCGGCCTTGCGAAAGCCTTCTGAGCCGCCGGGGCGGACATGCCAGTGATTGACCATAAGGGCGAGATTATTCAACGCCGCATCTGACATATCGGCAAGGCGGATTTGTTTAATTTGTGCGGCAAAATAGGCGGCTAGACGGTTCGGAAGATATTGCCCAAGCCAGTTTTCCGGACTAATTCTTGGCGTTTCTGTTCGCGCGGATTTCAGCTTGGCGAGTATATCTGTTTCAGGGGCGAGGTTTATATCTATCGCGTCGCCTGGCGACCAATAGGATGAAATTTGCAAAATGGCCGGGCCGGAAAGCCCGCGATGGGTAAAAAGCAGCGCTTCTTCAAAAACATGGTCGGGGTGGGTGACGCGGCAATTCACTGACACGCCGGAAAGCGACGCCATCATCTCTTTGAGCTGATCTGTAAATGTTAGCGGGACAAGGGCGGGGACAGGCTCAACCAGCGGCAATTCAAATCGTTTGGCGAGTTCATAGCCGAATCGACTCGCACCCATCTTCGGAATACTTGGGCCTCCGCACGCCACAACGACAGAGCGCGTCTCAAGACTTTGCCTATCCGTGGTGACAAGAAAGCCATGCTCGAATTTCTCCACGCCCAGAACTTGGGTCGAAAGCCGGATGTCCGCTGCCTTCGCCTCTTCCAGTAACAAGTCGATAATCTGCTGGCTTGACCCGTCACAGAAAAGTTGCCCCTTTGTCTTTTCATGCCACTCAATGCCGTAGCGATTGACCAGATCAATAAAATCCTGCGGCGTATAGCGGGCGAGGGCAGAGCGCGCGAAATGCGGATTTTGCGAGATGAAATTTTTCGGCCCGGAGTGGAGATTGGTAAAATTACACCGGCCCCCGCCGGAAATGCGGATCTTCTCGCCCGGCCTTTCGGCGTGATCTAGAACTAATACAGATAGCCCGCGCTGCGCCGCCCGCCCCGCGCAGAGAAGACCGGCTGCCCCGGCCCCGATAATAATGGTGTCATAGGATTGCGACATGAGGGGCCTCTAGAACAGTGCTTCGTCGCCCGCAAGCTTAGTTGAAATGCTCAGGATTTTGTTTAACCGCTTCTTCAATTGTATTAGAGAGAACACCGCTGCCATGGCCTTTGGATTTTAAATAAATATATCCTGCCGACGCGCCGATTGCAGAGCCAACTACATCCACAATTAAATCATACATTGTGTCAACTAATCCGCTTTTTTGCATATTGGTCCCTATAAATTGATCCATTCCAAATTCAAATATTTCCCAAATTGTACCGATAGAGACCGCAAAACTGAATGCCATGAGAACCAGCATAAAAGCCGGATGAGTACGAATCCGGTCGCCGCGAATTAAGAATAAAACAATGAGCATTCCCATTATGGAAATACCAATCGCGGAAAATGTATGCAGGGCGGCGTCCCACCACCAAAATCTTTCATAAAAATTTCCAGCTTCTCCGAGCAATATCGTGGCGACCATAAAAAACACGATGGCCCCCACTAATCCGCGAGGGAGTTTAAATTTGGAAAAGGACTGAAATAGAAACGGCAACAAGGTAAGCGCAAAAACAATGACAGATAGAAAGGCTGTATCCCAGTTCTGGGTGTAGAGACTGAAAACTGCTGTGGCCGCCAAAAGGGCCCAAGAGAGGTAAGTCACGATACTGTGCCGATCTTGAACTAATTCTTTTGTCCGATCAAGTTTCTGTCCAAGTGTATCTATCTTTTGAGACACGGCGCCCCTCCCTTATTTCTGCATATAACGATGTTTCATCTATTTTAACTGACGGTTAGACCTTTCGTTCCCCGACTGTGGGGCATGGTTTGATTGCTTACAGTTTTTATGGCCAATCCTCCTCGAATTGCAGAAGCCAGTTGAAATAGGCTTGCTTGGCTTGGGCTTTTTCCTCATTTTCTTCGGCCATCAAATTGCCGACCATATTATCCAGCCGTTCGAGGAATCTTTCGCGCTCCTCTGGGTTAGGCGGCGGAAGGTCTTCATAGGCTGTATATTGAGGTTGTCGCCCGGCGGAGCGATTTGGCTTTTTCTTGTTTTTCCGGGTCTTTTGAAACCGCTCTTTTTCTCTGGCGAGGTCATCTTTTTTGGCTTGAAGCTTTTTCGCGACGATGTCTTCTTGAAATTTATCAAGGTAGATAGTGGGGATATTATGTCGGGACATGAGGTTCCTTTGCATGAAGTGAGGGTGAGAAAAGGGCAGGGGAAAATATCAACCGGCGATCGGGCGCGCGGCGAGGGATTGGCCCTGATAAAAAGGACAGCCCGTGGGGCCGGCCCCCTTACCGGAGACCGTATAGTTTTTATGTTTCGTAAGGCGGCAAACCCCACGGCAGCGGTTGGAACCGAAGCGGCCTCTTACACGTCTCCCACAGTCACGCCGGTACGAAGCCGTTTGCAGCTTCTGGGCGCGGTAGGCAGGCTAACCCACTTTCGGTGACCCGGCACAGGCTTGCTGTCACACAAGCTGCTCAGTCCCGCTGTCCCCTGAACCAGAACCTGACGCGTTCCTGTCCGTGTCCAAGAGAACGAGGTTGAATATAGGGGCAAAATACAAAGTCAGGATCATTCTCTCTATAATTTTGTAAGCGGTTGAGAGGGTTATGGTTTTTAGACGGATAAGCGCGGATTAACCCCCCCCCCAAAAAAAATCGGGGAAGTATATAAGAGAATCCCAACCTTGCACTCGACTTCCCAGGCCTTTCATTATGAGAGACGAAAGAATGACGTGGCTGACCCTATGAATTTAGGTTTTTATTTGAACAGAAGCGCGTAATCCCGCTACCCCTTCATCTCGTTGATAAACGCGTCTGCCGCCGCGATGGATTGTTCCATATCGGCGATAAGTCTTGCGACATCTGTTTCCAGCTCTGATGTTTCTGTGCCGAGGGCAGCTATGGCGCGGGCGTTAAGGTTATGTTTTAAATACAGGACGCGGTCATTAAAAACGGTCAGTACCGGATCCATTGAGGCGGTAGCGGCGTCCATTTTACGGACCATGACCTCATATCTTTGTTGAGTATCGCGCAATTGGCGTTCTGAGTTGCGGCGTAGCGCGGCGTCTGAATATTCGGCTAATTCCTCTTCCCATTCAGCGAATAAATCGCGGGCGACGGATTTGACGGAATCGACGCGGTTGCGGGCTTGGTCGGCTTGGCTTTCGGCGCGGTCATAGGCACGGCTCATTTCGTCATAAGTGTCTTCCAGTTCTCCGGCATCCACTGTTACAACAGCGCGGAAGGCGGTGAGGGCATCGACAAACTCTTCTTTTGCCTCGGTTTGGGACTCGGCGGCGCTTTCGACGCGGCTTACCAATATGTCCCGCTTTTCAATGCCAAAGCGCTCCTGAATATTATAAGCGGCGCTGGCGCAACTGGCGAGGATCATCGGCGCAACCACAAAGACCCCAATGAACTTAGCCAAATGGGTAAAGGGAGTATTACGGGCGGTCATGGCAGGCTCTCTGGATTGGAAGGATAACGGGATGTGTTTCAAAACTTTTAATAACGGTATCAGAAAGAAATGGCCAGCCAAGAAGAGAAAGACCGATCCGACTGATCTTTTATGCCCGCTATTAAAGTTGTATTTTTTTCGGATTTAATCTGATGTTTTGTCGGTAATATAATAATCAATGGGTTTGTAATCAAAATTATTTGATTGCCCTGCGGAGCACGCGGTCAGCGCGACAATCATATCCATTTCGGCTCTAAAGCGAGTGAACTGTCCCATTTTGCTTTTTGGAGGCCTCACTTCGATCTCTCCTGTATCGCCGTCAATATGGACATGCATGAAAATGTTAAAGGCGGTGGGGACTTGATCCGGGCCGATACCGTAAGGGGCGACCGCTTCGGCTAAATTACCAAAACATCCGCGATGAGGCTCGGTGTCGTTATAAAGCTTGCGAAACATTTCAGCGGAGCAAGGGGTTAGAGTAAAATCGTGCCGCCCAACCTGATCTTCGCCAATAGTCCACATCGGGGTGCTCCGATTGGAGTAAAGAATATCGTCTGTCGTCAAAAAAAGCCGACTTGCGTAATCAATACTGCGTCCGGAAGATAAATATTCACGCGGATCTTCGGCATTGTAACTTATCATATCCGACACTTGTTCACCTTCGGGGTCAATAACCGTTAAGTATTGCCCTTTCTGAATTTTAAATCCGACCCCCGAACGGGGCGGTATGCGGTGAGTTTTTGGCGTTGTCATGAATTGTTTTCTTTCTTTCCGGCCGAGGGGTCGAACGGGCATTTCCAGTTGTCCGATAATTTCCGGCCAGAATATTGGCGGGCCTCGGAAGAGCGGCCAAAGTCATCCAACATGGGATTTATCGATCCGTTGATCTCAAGCTCTTTTCTTCGAATAATTGCCTTGAGCTTGTCATATCTCCCATCTTCTTTCAGCCGATTAAACTGTAGGTTCGAATTAAATACCAAAACCGGAAAAGGTGTCCGGCGCGCCGAACGTGACGCATTCGGATGCATACCGACTATGAAAAACGGGTGGCCGGCAACGCTCATTGAAAAATGGGGGTTTTCAGGATCAGACGAAACCTCGGAGTTCCACCCAATGGACAGAGAGTCGCTCTCGCCAACCAAATGTTTTAATTGGTCAAAAAGGCCCGCCTCAAACTCGGCTTCGCTATCAAAGCTGTTGCGTTTAAATATGGCGGCGAAGGACTGGACGCGAGGATCGTCGGGATTGAGCGTTGACACATATTCCATCAAATCAAAAAGCAAGCTTGCAGAGCCGGCCTTGTCTCCGAGGCTCTCATAAACCCGGAAGGAGACGGCGCCCTGTGATAGAGCCGCTTTTGCTCCAACGCAGGGGAAATCAGGGGCTTTTATATAATCACGGATTTGCGAAATAATCGTCAAATCCGACATATCGTAAAAGGCCGCAGGCGAAAGCGTAGAGCTAAAAGAATGCTGAGATTTTCGCATGGCAGACTAACCGCGGTCTTGGCTTTTTTTCGGCCGGGACTTGGGCAGATCTTTCTCGTCCAGTTTCGAAAGATCATCTGGCGTCTTGCTGTCTTTCGTTTTCGTTAAAGCGTCATCATTCAATGCCGGCGAAGCGGTTTCAAGATTGGTTGAATTTGCTTTGTCCCGGCTCTCTTCCCATTTCTTCTTTTCGTCAGATTTCGTGTCGTCACCTGTTTTTGACTCTGTCATTATTTCTATCCGTTATGATTATGTCGATTCTAACGTGAGCAAAAAGTCTTGGTTCCCTTTCGAGGTATGCCAGGCGAGCGTTTTAAGCAGAAAGTTTACTTAGGCTAACGTGTCGTGATCAAGAGGCGGCCTTATCGCCGCCCCGGACGGAATTTAGGAGGCGTTTTTCGAAAACAGTTTCGGAATCTTCGGAGTGTAGGACGGACATATCCCCTGTTGTTTCCAACACAACGGCCCTTACCTGAGAAAAATTCAGCACGTTCGCTTCTCGCAATTTGGCAATTAAATCACTTTCCGTCACATTGGCCTTTTTAAGCTCCGAATAAAATATCTCGCCGTCCCGCATCAAGAGTCGCGGCTGGTTATCTATGATGTTTGAAAACCAATTAGATTTTTTTCGTAAATAAGCGACGAGCGATTGTAGACCGAAAAGGGCTCCCAGCCCCAAAGTGCCTTCTATCAAAGAGGGACTCCCCGTTAAAATGACGCTTGCCAAAATGGAACCGACAGCGATTGTCATGGCAAAATCAAATGCACTCATCTTAGAAAAGCTTCTGAGACCAGATAGACGCGTAAACAAAATCAGAACCGCGAAAATAAAGGCTGCGCTTAAGATTATTTGCAAGCCGGTCTTAGGGGTCGTTGTTATCCAGTCCATAGTCTGAAACTTTCTTCAAGGGAAAATAGGCGTTAGATAGGGCGGGATGAGAGATAAATGACTTCTCTTACCTACCGTAATTGGCTGTCTTTACTGCCGCGTCGGTTAATCCCGATATTCACGTGCTGCCCGTCGCGTTCGGCCTGACATAGCACACAGGTTTTGACCCCGGGCAGGGCGTCTCTTCGGGCTTTGGGGATTTCGTCTCCACATTCGACACATTCTTTGGCGCTGTCGCCTTTTGGCATACGTTTGCGCGCGGCCTTCACCGCGTCAGAGACTGTGTCGTCGATTTGATCGTGTATTGCGCCGTCGCGCGTCCATCCGCCTGCCATAAGCTCTTTCCCGTTATAAATGAGGGGGTTCATCTTCTTAAACGGAAGGAAGGCAGGGATTGTTCCGCTCTGCCTGATACGCAGTCTGTAAACGCCCACAGCAATCCCCATTCCGCCCTACCAATCCGCCTTCAAACCCCCTATATATAATGAGATAAATCCCGTGATTCGGCGCAGATTTTCGCGACGTTCAAACGGGAAGAGGGATGATTATGGCCGAACCTGCTGAAAACCTACCAAATGCCGAATATGGCGCCGAATCCATTAAGGTCCTGAAAGGTCTTGATGCGGTCCGCAAGCGCCCCGGCATGTATATTGGCGATACGGATGATGGCTCCGGGCTTCATCACATGGTCTATGAGGTCGTGGATAATTCCATTGATGAGAGCCTCGCCGGTCACGCTGACCGCGTTGAAGTTACGCTCCATCCTGATGGCTCCGTTTCTGTACGCGATAATGGCCGCGGCATTCCCGTCGCCATTCACGAAGAAGAAGGCGTTTCCGCCGCCGAGGTGATTATGACGCAGCTTCATGCCGGCGGAAAGTTTGACCAGAACAGCTATAAGGTTTCGGGCGGTCTTCACGGTGTGGGCGTATCTGTTGTGAACGCGCTCTCTGTAAAGCTGGAGCTGTCTATTTGGCGCGACGGCAAAGAACATTACATGGAGTTTTCTCACGGCGAGACGGTGTCTCCGCTCAAGATTGTCGGCGACGCACCGATGGATGACCGCCGGGACGGCTCGCAGAAAGTCCTCACCGGGACACGGGTGCGGTTTTTGCCCTCCGAAGAGACCTTTACCATGGTCGAATTTGATCGGGACACGCTGGAGCGCCGCCTCCGCGAACTCGCCTTTTTGAACTCCGGTGTGATGATTATCCTCACCGACGAACGGCCGGAAGAAGACATCGTCACCCCGCTTTATTACGAGGGCGGGATCGAAGCTTTTGTTCGGCATCTTGATACAAATAAAATCGGCCTGCTGGAACAGCCGATTTCCGTCACACGTGAAAGTGAAGGCATCACCGTCGAGGCCGCTATGTGGTGGAATGACGGCTATCATGAAAATGTCCGCTGCTTTACCAACAATATTCCGCAACGCGATGGCGGGACACATTTGGCGGGCTTTCGCGGCGCCCTTACCCGCACTATAAATAAATATGCTGCCAGCTCCGGTACGGCAAAAAAAGAGAAAGTCTCGATTTCCGGTGATGACGCGCGTGAAGGACTGACCTGTGTATTGTCGGTAAAAGTGCCTGATCCGAAATTTTCCTCCCAAACCAAAGACAAGCTGGTCTCGTCTGAAGTGCGTCCGGTCGTCGAATCCGCCATGAATGAAGCGTTGAGCGAATGGTTCGAAGAGCATCCGGCAGAAGCCAAGCAGATCATCCAAAAAGTCGCCGAAGCCGCTGCCGCCCGCGAAGCGGCGCGTAAGGCCCGCGATTTGACCCGTCGCAAATCCGCGTTGGATATTGCCTCTCTCCCCGGAAAGCTCGCCGACTGTCAGGAACGCGACGCGTCCAAAGCTGAAATCTTCCTGGTGGAGGGGGATTCTGCGGGGGGATCTGCTAAACAGGCCCGTGACCGTCAGAACCAAGCCATCCTGCCGCTCAAGGGTAAGATTTTGAACGTCGAACGTGCGCGGTTTGACCGTATGCTCGGCTCTCAGGAAATCGGCACGATGATTACCGCGCTCGGCACCGGGATTGGCCGTGAAGATTTCAATATCGATAAAATCCGTTACCACAAAGTCGTTATCATGACCGATGCCGACGTGGATGGTGCGCATATCCGCACGCTCCTGCTCACTTTCTTTTATCGGCAAATGCCGGAACTGATTGAGCGCGGCTATCTCTATATTGCCCAGCCGCCGCTCTATAAGGTCGAGCGCGGCAAAAGCACTCAATATCTGAAAGACCAGGCGCAGCTTGAAGAATACCTCATTGACGGCGGCGTCAAAGACGCGACGCTGACCCTTGAAGACGGCTCGGTTGTCTCCGGCGAAGATCTGAAACGGGTCGCCAAAGAAGCGCTTCAGGTACAAAGTCTGCTGACGCGGATGAAACATCGTGCCCCGAATTCAGCCATCGCCCAACTTGCCATAGCCGGTGTGCTGGACGTCGAGGAATATCCCGACTTGCTCGACACCGCCGCCAAACGGCTCGACCTCACAGCGGATGAAGGCGAAGACGGATGGGCCGGGCGTTATGACGATGACGGCGCGCTGGTTTTTGAACGTGACGTGCGCGGCGTAACCGACCGCGTTATCCTGCGCCCTGGTTTTCGGGATAGTTCAGACGCTCGCCGCCTGCATAAATTGGCTCCGGCTCTGGCTGAAACTTATATCGGGCGGGCGCAATTCCGCCGCGGCGATGATGACCCGATCTCTATTTCCGGCCCGGCGAAACTACTCGAAGTTATTTTCGAAGGCGGACGTAAAGGATTCAAAATCCAACGCTATAAGGGCCTGGGCGAAATGAACCCGGATCAGCTTTGGGAAACCACATTGGATTCCAATGCGCGCTCCCTTTTGCAGGTTAAGATCGAAGCCGCAGACGCCACAGACGATTTGTTCACCAAGCTGATGGGCGATGTGGTAGAACCACGCCGCGATTTCATTATTTCCAACGCGCTTGACGCCGAGGTAGATAGTTAAGTTCCAAAAGGGCAGACATGGCGGACGCGTCGGAAAAATCCAACGGGAAAACGGGTCTTGCCGAGGACCGGACGGATTTGGCTGAAGACCGTACGCTCATGGCGAATGAACGGACATTTACCGGTTGGATGCGCACGGGTCTGGCCTGCCTCGGCTTGGCCCTCGGTTTTCAAGCCGTATTCGGCAAGATAGAGCCCGTCTGGCTCCCTAAGCTCGTCGCTTCGGGTTTTGCTGCGATTGCGATATTAATTTTCTTTTCCGCCTATCGCCAAGCGCGTCTCGTCTTCCACCGCATGAATAGCCACCAATTCGAAACTACCTCCCGAAATCACATGCGCCTCCTCTGCGCCGTGATGATAATAGGCGCCGCCGCCGTCGGCTTTGGCGTTTGGTATTTCGACTGGTCGGGATAGGGACGGGGTAGGCGCTTTTTGAGTCGATTTACAAAAAGGGCTATAGAGCTGTAAAATCTGATAAAAAGTCGTCGTGATCTGCATCTCAGGAACTCAAAAACCTCAATAAGGTTTTTGTAAAACGTGTAACCAAATTATGCCTGTGTGCAGTGATGTTTAACGTAAGAAACGTCAAAAAAGGAAAAGCCTATGCCCAAAAATTATAAGATTGCTATTATCGTGGGAAGTCTGCGAAAGGACTCCGTTAATCGTAAGTCCGCCGAAGCGCTGGTCCGTCTTGCGCCTTCAAATCTCGATTTTGATTTCATCGAAATCGGCGATCTACCGTTTTTTGATGAAGATGTCGAAGACTCCAGGACCCCTGCGCCTTGGACACGTTTACGGGAGGAAATTTCGGGCGTGGATGCCGTATTGTTTGTCACTCCCGAATATAATCGTTCGGTTCCCGGCGTCCTCAAAAATGCTATCGATGTGGGCTCACGCCCTTCTGGCAAAAGCGTCTGGGCAAAGAAGCCTGCCGCTGTGGTGAGCGTTTCCCCAAGTGGAGTAGGCGGGTTTGGGGCCAACCATCATTTACGCCAGTCGCTCGTCTTTCTCGATATGCCCGTCTTGCAACAACCCGAAGCCTATATTGGCGGTGCTTACGATTTGTTCGATGACCAGGGCGAACTCAAGAGCGACGATACTCGCGATTTCTTCAAAACTATTATTGAGGCGTTCAGCAATTGGATTGAACGCACAATTTAATTATTTCTAAGGATAACGCCTTCGAACGCATTTTTTTATTTTTGCGCCCAGACCTTTCATCTAAAAAGGAATCATTCTCTTTAGCCGGAACATTTTTCAGAGTTAGTCCAACTTGTCTTATCTTTAGAGAGAAGTGCAATTTCGATTGCTCGGCGTAGGAAGGTCGTTGATTTTTCTGATCATTTTCCAAAACCATCTTCAGAGCGGGGTTCTAAAAATAATCGCCAGGCGGCGATCAAGACAGCTGTGACCAGTAAAAGCCCTAACAAACGTTCATAGGCTCCGTCGATTGAGGTTGGAACAATAAAAAATATCGGGGCCACGAATAGCCAAATAATGGCTGTGCCTTTCGCCAATGTTGTCATTTCCCCCCGTCGCGCCGGTAAAACTGATGTGCCGAACCATAAAATTATAGGCACTGTTGGATATAAGACGAAAACGAGGTAATTATGGATAACAAATCCCCCGCTCTCTCCATCTCCAACGCGCTCGACGCCGAGGTGGACAGCTAGCGCCGTAAAAAGACTAACAAAAGGTCTCGCAATATGGCGGACGCGTCGGAAAAACCAACGGGACAACCGGCCTCGCCGAGGACCGAACGGATTTGGCTGTAGACCGCACCCTTATGGCGAATGAACGGGCCTTCGCCGGATGGATGCGCACAGGCTTGGTTTTCTAGGACAGCCTCTTATTTAAATATCTGCTGAGAACCATAATCACCAATATTTCAGGCAACACCCTAAAGATCGTCGGAAATTCCCACATCGTTCGCCTGTCGGGCTGTTAGATCTTCGAGCCTAGCGACATATCTGGCTTCTCTATCCATGAGCTGTTCCCCGATAGCAAGAAAACTCCCGTTAAGTGAAATGCGGAGCTCGTTAGGTTCTATTTTAATGTTCAATACACTGTTTCCAGCTCGCCTTGCTTTTCCCCAAACACCATCCAGAGAGTAGTTGCCTAATAGTACCATGTATTGCTGTTGAGCTTGAGCTGGTGCACTCAGGAGGGTTTCGCATGAGGCAGATCTCTGTGCCGGAAAATTATCGATTTCCGATTTGAGGCAAGTGAAGCGAGTTTCCATAACCTGTCTTTGGCTAGCGGTTTGATGGGGCCCTCTTGTATCTTGAGATTCTGGAACAAATCCGGCCGGCATTGGCATTTGAACATGATACCAAAGATGCTTGCCCCTAAAATCTGATGTGTCGGAGGGTGTGCCGTATCGTTCAACCATATCCTTCGCAATATTCTCTGGATCGATAGCTGGGTCGTAAGCCCGTTTGTAATCCATCGCATACAGCTTTTGGTTCAGGTCGCGATCAATATAGAAAAGAGGGATCAACTTCTCCTCATCATTCTCCCCTCGCGTCCACTCTAGCGCACCTGCCTGTATAAACCCAACGGTCTGGCACGGATCATTTTCTGCATCGTCGTTGCATTCTATCGCAAATGGGCTGTAACGGACAAATGCTTGGCCTTCTGTGGGTTTAGGCTTCTTGAAGTCTCTCGAAGTTATTGCTGCATTTACTTCTTCAGGCGTCATTCCAATCTTCACGCCAAACAAGGTCAACTGTTCGAGGTCATTCTCATCAAGGGTGGGTTTGTCAAATGTGAGTGGAGCAGATACTGATTCAGAGCTAACGTTTTTTGCCTGTTCTGAGGGGATAGTTGAGTTTTCATCCATTTCAGCCGTTGGCCGCTTCGCGTCGTCGTCAGATACCTCAGAACTACAAGCACTGATCAAGAAAAGGCAAGAGAAAGTAAGTGCAAATGTGCTGTGAAATAATCGCATTGTTTAGCCCTGTAGCATCATGGTAATTATCAAAATCAATAAAATTACATAATGATATGTCAAGATATTTAAATTATTGACCAAGAAAATCCAGAAATCTGCTTAGTAAAATCTTTGATTTAGGCTTGCGAGATAACAAAGAATTCTAATAAAGATAAACTGAATTGAGACAAGATGCCCACCAAGTTTATTAGTTAACTTGCTGAGCCTTATTTAATTCAAGCTGTTCAAATAGGGGGGAACAATGAATAGAAGAGGATTTATATCGACAACGATAGGAGGTGTTGCATGCTTGATTGTGGCGCCAGATGCGTTTGGACAGAAGGAGAGCGCAGAACCGACACCTATAGATGCCATACTCAATAGTTCGTTCTATTTTGCAGATGGGCCCGCAAATGATCGCTTTGTTTATGTTTTCTTCCACGCCGATCATCCACAATCGAAAGAAGTTTATCTAAACAGCCGGGCAAATGAGTCTTCTCTGCAGCTCAGATGGGTTCTAGGACTTAATACCATGAACGGAATGGCAAATTTCCACAATCATGAGGGGATGAGTACTGAGTCCTACATAAAGGGAATGCGTGCAATGGTGCAGTTGAACCGATCTGCATTGTCAGATTGCTTTGAGAAACTTCCAAAGCTTGTGAATGATTTCGATTTTGGCCGAACTAAGATGGTGAAGCGACATAATTTCTGGGCGCGTCGAATGCTCAATAGTGCCTATAAAGCTCAGGGCATTTCAACTAGAGCCATACCTGAATTTCTGTGGTCGGACAATGAAGGGCTTCAGCGAACACGTGAGACATCTTTTGAAATGAACGGAGACATTCGGACTCAGATTTTAGAACGGGCCCTTCCGAAGTCTCTGCCTGACTATAGTACGGACATGTCTTTCGCGAGTGATTTTTACTATTCTGAGTTCGATTGGGGCGTAAGAGGGGGCCATAGGAGAATTAATAAAGTGACCAAAAGGGCCTATGCCAAAAAAGAGCTCTTTTTAAAATCCCTTCCACATGACTATGGATTGCCGGTGCATAAACTGGTGAAAGAAGAGGGATTGCCTATTAAGTATTGGGTAAAAGATAATGCTGGCGATGTGTGGTTTGAACTGCATGTACTCGATGATTCGAAGTATTTTGGTGCCTTCGTAAGAGAAGATGATATGTACCCTGTTGGACAGTCCCCGCTTGGTTTGCGTTAATAAATGAATTGGTCGGTAAGTTTTGTTGGACAAACATTTTATTCACACTTCCGGCCCTAACAGGAACCTTCCCGCAAACCTTGACGTTCCTTTTTCATGACCCAACCCAATTCGCCTGACCTCTGGAAAGACTGCCTGCCGCGTCCCTCGATGGACTCGCATAAATATGACCGAGGGTTTTGCGGAATTATTGCGGCGCCGGAGCTAACGGGGGCGACGCGGCTCGCGGCCGAGGCGGCGCTCCGGTCCGGGGTCGGGCTTGTGAAAGTGATTGCGGAAGTGCGGGATGATATTTACCGCTCGACTTTGCCCGCCGATATTATGGTCGCGAATATGTTAGATCCGAAAGAGAAAAAGATAACAGCTTGGCTGGCCGGGCCGGGAGGAATCGCCATCTCTCATCATGAAGAGATAGACGCAATGGACGGCGCGGTGCGTATTCTTGATTCGTCAGCCCTCCCGACGCCAGATAAATTCCCGCTCAAAGGGCAGACAGTTTTGACGCCACATGGCGGAGAATTCAAAAAAATGTTCCCGAAGCTAGATTCCAAAAAAATCAACGACGTGTTAGAGGCTGCCAAAACAGCCAATGCGGTTATTGTGTCCAAAAACGAAGCCACCCTGATTGCGCATCCTGACGGACGAAGCGTTGAACATGACCGGCCCAACCCTGCTTTGGCACGAGGCGGAACAGGTGATGTCTTAGCGGGGCTAATTGCGGGACTAACAGCCCAAGGCATGTCTGGCTATGAGGCTGGTTGCGCCGCTGTCTGGATTCACAGCGAAGCCGCCAAAGAGGCAGGTCATAGCTTTACGGCGAGTGATCTGCTGAGAGAGCTAAACCAAATTATTGATAAAATGTTTTCTGAGTAAATTTAGGAAAACTCCCCACGCCCCGTTTGTTCGCCCAAGCGGATCAGTCAGCGCTGTGAATGTCGAGAAGCTAAGGCTTCCTATAATTAGATAAATAAACTTTATTTATTTTTGTGCTGGAAAAGTTTCCAATTCAACATAAAGGGTGGAGGCGCTCTACTGATTTGAGGCGGCGCGCTTAATTTCCTGTCCTATCCAGCGATTTATTTTTTTCTCAAGCAAGGTAAGCGGGACGCCGCCATCTTCTAGTACAGCGTCATGAAACCGGCGAATATCGAAATCAGCCCCGAGCGTGTCTTTGGCTTTCTGGCGCAATTCCAGAATTTTCATCTCGCCGATTTTATAGGCCAGAGCTTGACCCGGCCAACTTATATAACGGTCAACTTCGGTTTTAACATTATGAGCGGCGAGGGCGGAATTTTCCAAGAAACAGGCCTCGGCTTGATCCCGGCTCCAGCCCTTCCAGTGAAGGCCCGTATCGACGACCAAACGACAAGCCCGCCACATTTCATAGGTCAGCTGGCCGAAGCGTTCATAAGGCGTTTCGTAAATGCCCATTTCCCCAGCGAGCTTTTCTGAATAAAGCCCCCAGCCCTCGCCGAAAGCATTAGGGTAAAGCGACTGACGAAAACGCGGCACGTTGTCGAGTTCTTGCGCAATGGCAATCTGTTGATGATGTCCGGGAACGGCTTCATGTGCTGTCAATGCGGGAAGGTTATAGAGCGGACGCTGTTTCAGGTTATAAGTGTTGACCACGTAATTCCCTGCGCGGCCTTGTTCGGGACTGCCGCCCCAATAACGCCCCGTTGTATAAGTCGGCGCAATTTCCTTTGGCACTGGCATGACGCCATAGGATAGACGGGGTAATTTGCCAAAATATTCAGGCATTTTCCCGTCAATCTTCTTGGCGATATAAGAGGCCGCCATTAGCAATTCGCGTTCGGATTCGGCGTAGAATTTCGGGTTTGCTCTCAGTTCTGCAATGAATTCGGCAAAACTACCGTCGAACCTGACCTCTTCTATAATGGCGTCCATTTTTGCGCGGATACGGGCCACCTCAGCCAAGCCCTTTTGATGGATTTCATCAGGCGTCAAATCCAGCGTGGTGAAATAACGCACAAGGGCGCGATAATAATCGCGGGCTTCTTCGCTGTCTCCGATTCCCGAAGCTTGACGCGCTTTTGGGATATAGTCATCCGCGAAAAACTCGGCGAGATCTTTATAGGCCGGCAGGACAGCGCTTTCGATTGCGGCTTCTCCGAGTGCCTTCAACCGGGTTTGATCCGAGGCGGAAACCGTTTCGGGAAATGTGTTGAAAGGCTCATAGAGAGGATGCTCTGTCACCGGGCCTTGGGCCAGACTTTGAACTGTTTCCAAAATACCAGGCATGATTTCTGCTGCGGCGGTAAAACCGGTTTCCATACCGCGCCGCATATTCGTTTTATGCTGTGAGAAATAGCGAGGCAGGCGAGTGAGACGAGCCGCATAGGCTTCGTAATCTGAGACTTTTTCAAACCGGGTCTGACGGGCCAGATAAATGACATTGTTAAAAAAACCACTGTCATTGGTAAAAGGAAGGCGGGCTTCGTCAAATGGCGCCAGACGTTGTTTTTGTTTTAGGGCAAATCCAAGGAGGTCATAATTAAGCCGTTCCTCCTCGCCCATGGGACGTGTTGATAACTTGGCATGACGGGATAGAAATTCGGCGGTTTCAGCTTGTCTCTTGGTTTCTGCCTCAAGAGAGACATTCGGAAGGCTTCGCAAGGCTTGGGCGTTTCCCAGATCCCCCGCCGTGATCGGGTCGTGTTTAAGCTGGGCGTCTTCGTAATCCGCAATGAGGGCTTCAAGGCTGTCTTCAATATGGCATTCGGTTTGGCCATCGACCACGATGATTTGACCATTCGTACAAAAACCGGGCGCGACGCTGGGTGTTTGAGCAAGCGCGAGAGAACTCGTGCCGGAAAGAAAAAGGGCGAGACTTGCGCTAAAGAGATATTTCATCATTAAATTGTTAATCCCATAAGCTGACTGGACAAGTGTCTTCCCCTACGCCTTACGGCGTTAAATTCAAGGGGTGATGCAAGGAGGCGACAAAGTAAGACTAGAGTGACACATAATAGCAAAGCCAGAGCTTTGTCTATTTGGCAGCCTTTTCCATCGCCTCTGCAAGCTTAATATCTTTTTCCGTAACACCGCCCGCGTCATGAGTCGTAAGCGTCACATCCACGCGGTTATAGACATTATACCATTCCGGGTGGTGATCCATAGTGTTCGCAATGACAGCTATTTGAGCCATAAAGCCAAAGGCTTCGGCAAAGTCTTCAAATTTGAAAACTTTCGTGATAAAATCGTCTCCGCCCGTCCAGCCGGTTAAATCTTCGGCGACGTCTTTGGGATTTAAAATTTCCATGATTTAAGTCTCTCTGTTTTAAGTCTCTCTAGGATAAATATTGAAGCCACGTAAGGCCATTTAAAAAACCTTACCCCTATCTCAATAAGACCTAGAGAAGTCTCGACTTGTTCTCATGTAATTCTTATGGACAGGAACTGTTCCATTAAGAGGCAAGCCTTTCTCATAAACTTGCCCGAATAATTACAGAAAAGAGAGTTTTTCGGACGTGATTCCGCCATAAGTTATGTCTAAGAGCGATTGCGATGAATGATCTTACACCCACGGAAAGCTTGGAAATGAAGCACAATTCGGCCGTGACTTGGGGCTGGCGGCTCTTATTTCTGGCCGCGCTTATAAACATTACATGGCAGTCCCTCAAACCCGGTACAGGCCTTATTGGACCTCCCTATACAGATAAAATCTTGCACTTTTTTGCTTATTTGACCTTGTCTGGGATTGCGCTTTTATCACGTTTCAGTCTTAAAAATTCAGCCCTGCTGGCCATAATTTTGACTTTTAGTATCCTTATGGAGATTTTGCAGGGACTGATGAATATGGGCCGAACGGCGTCTTTGGCTGACATAGCGGCGAATTTAGGGGGGATATTGACCGCTTGGGGTCTGTGGTGCGGGGCGAAAAATTTGAAGCGTTAAAAGGGGCTGTTGGAAAAAAGAGCTGAATTGAGAGAGTTAGCACGAAATTTGCAGGGGTGTGCGGATAAAACCTTAGTAACTTAACCTTTTGAGGATTACCCAAGATGTCAACACAGCTTCATATCGGACTGATGGCCTCTGTCGCCACAGCGCTTTTCGCCGGAACCGCTTTTGCCGGAAACCCTTCCGCGCCAGCTTACACACCCGATCTTCTGCCCGCTCATCCAAATGCCGGCGAGTGTTACGCACGGGTCGAAATCCCGGCGCAATATGAACATGGCTCCGAAGCTGTTCTGACGGAAGAGGGCTATCAAACACTTCAAGTTTTGCCGCCAGAACTCACGACGCGTCAGCAAGACGTCCTCGTGAAAGAAGCCTCTGTGCGCTATCAAGTGCGTCAGCCGACCTATAAATCCGTGAGTGAGCAGCTTTTGGTGCGTCCTTCCTATGACAAACTGACCGTATCGGCACCGCAATTTTCGACGGTTACAGAAACGATACAAACCTCAGCCCCCCAACTGGTTTGGAAACGGGGAAATCCCGGAAAATTACGGGCGCAAGGCTATATCATTCACTCCACCGCCGATAGCGGGCCTCAAGGTCAAGGCTATAGCTCTACGACCCAATATGGCACACAAGGCGGCGCACAATGCGGCGAGATGTGCGAAATTTGGTGCTTGGTCGAAGAACCTGGACAGAGCGTCTCTTATCAACGCAAGGTAATGACGAATCCCGGGGGTGTGCAGCGCGTGTCTGTGCCGGCAAAATATCAAACCATTACCAAACAGGTTGTCGCCGATCCGGGCGGCGTGACAGAAATTCCAGTGCCTGCTGAATATCGCAGCTATACAGTCGAAGACGTGGTGAGCGAAGCCAGTGGTCAATATGTCGAGGTTCCGGCAAAATGGGGACAGGTGCAAACGAAAACCCTTGTGGCTCCGTCGCGTTATGAATGGCGCCGCGTCTTATGCGCGCCGGGCAGCGGAGCAATCCGTCCGTCTGCGAGCTATAGTCAGAGCGAAGGTTCGAGGACGTACTCTTCAACACCGCATCATGACGGGGTCATGGCCGGTGATGACGGAGTCATGGCCGGTGGGGTGACATCTCATCAAGGAAGTTATTCCTCCCACCACCAATCCCGGGTCTATTCCGGACCAGTCGGAAATACGAGTTATACTCAACAAGGCTATAAGGCGCCGCATTATGGACCGAAACGGTCTCGGGACTAATTTTGACCCGTTGATCCGAAGCCGCCTGCACCGCGGGCGGTTTCAGACAAAATATCGACTTTGACAAATTCGGGCTGGGTAATCGGGGCAATCACCATTTGCGCGATCCGTTCGCCGCGGTGGATAGTAAAAGTTTCCTGTCCCAGATTGATAAGCAGGACTTTGATCTCTCCGCGATAATCCGCATCAATCGTCCCGGGGGTATTGAGGCAGGTAACGCCGTGTTTATAGGCCAGGCCAGAGCGCGGACGGATTTGCGCCTCATATCCTGCCGGAAGCGCCATAGAGAGCCCGGTTGGCACCAGAGCCCGCTCGCCCGGTGAAAGGGTCATAGGAACGCTGTCACGTACGGCGGCACGTAAGTCAGCTCCGGCGGCGAGCACAGTCTCATAAGCGGGTAATTTAAGACCCTCGAAATGGTCTAGCGTTTTAAATTCGACTCGGATCATGCTGTCCCTCTCTAGGCGTCTGGGCCATAAATTATGAGACAGGTTTAAGGGACGGGCGCTTGAATCGCCAGTCGCTTTGCAATTTCAGCCGTGGACAAAATCCACCTCAAAGTAAGACGTAAATTCTCTCCTAAAGAGTGAAGAAATCTATTTTATCTGATCCGCTTTCATTTTGTCATAGGCGGCGAGGCGTTTCTCCAACAGGGTCGCCCCTTCTTCGCTCAGGCCCGGGCCTTTATAGATTTTTTGAAAGGATCCATTTTTGTAATAAACGGTAACAAGGTCGGAATCGCGGCTTTCGAAACTTTGAGACAGGCTCAACGGGATACCTGTTGCCACTATTGAATAGTCGTTCTTGGTCGGGATAACATCAAGACGTTTGCAAATTACAGCGGAAATGGGTCGGTCTTTGACCTCTAACATCGTCGGTGTGCCTTCTTCATACACAGAGATTAAGAAGTCTTCCGCAGGCAGGTAAGTTGCACCTAAACCGCGCGCTTTCCCGGTTTCATCTTGAATAGGGTTTGTCAGCACGATTTCGCAATTCGCATTATTGGGCGCCGCCGTTTCTGCTGCTCCGGCGATTGCCGGTGTAAAGGCGAGTAAGCCCAATGCGGCGCAGGAAGAAATTACACGTCCCGTAAAAGCAGAAGGCGTTGAAATAAAAGGTGTCAGAGTAGATGTTGTCATCAATTAGTGTCCCGTGAGGGCCTCCGAAATTTTTGCGGCCAGTTTTCTGGCGGCCGCTAGTTTGTCCAGTCGAGGCCATTCGGTCTCAGTCTCCGATGTGACGACTATCATCACATTGTGATCGCCCCCCATAACGTCTCCTGAGACATCATTGGCGACAATCCAGTCACATTTTTTACGCAAGCGTTTGGCGCGGGCATTCTCGACCACATCATTTGTTTCCGCTGCGAACCCTATAACGAGTTCCGGTCTGCCTTGTTCCATATGCGACACAGTCTTCAGAATATCAGGGTTTTCAATCAGCATAAGCGGCGGGGGGCCGTCTGCCTGTTTATCTTTCTTCACCTTGAAACCTGCACACTCTGCCGGACGCCAGTCAGCGACGGCGGCGACGCTGATAAAGACATCTGATGGTAAAGCGTTTTTCACGGCGCTCATCATCTCCTCGGCAGTCACTATATCAATGCGTTTAACCCCTATAGGGCAGGGCAGATGAACAGGGCCTGAAATGAGCGTTACCTCTGCGCCAAGCTCTGCCAAAGCTCCGGCAATGGCATATCCCTGTTTTCCAGAGGAATGGTTGGATAAATAACGCACGGGGTCTATTGCCTCTCGTGTTGGCCCGGCGGTAATGAGGGCTTTTTTTCCTTTCAGAGGCAGGGCTTTTCTCTTTCCGTCAATATGAGTGATGCCCTTTAGTGCGTCTTCTACGGCGTCGGCTATGATTTCGGGCTCAGCCATACGGCCATCGCCAAACTCGCCGCAGGCCATGGCACCACTATCCGGGCCGACGAAGAGTTGGCCGTCATTTCGAAGAGTCTGAATATTGCGTTGGGTCGTCGGGTGCTCCCACATGCGGACATTCATGGCCGGGGCAAAGAGAACGAGTTTATCTGTCGCGAGCAAAGTCGTGGTCGCCAAATCTCCCGCGAGACCATGCGCGGCTTGGGCTAAAAGATTAGCTGTGGCGGGTGCGACAACGACCAAATCTGCAGATCGGGACAGCTCTATATGCCCCATTTCGGCTTCGTCGGTTAAGTCCCAAAGGTCGGAATAAACCTTATCGCCGGATAAGGCTCCGGCAGATAAAGGCGTAACAAATTCCGCCCCGCCGCGCGTTAGAATAACCCGTGTTTCAATTCCGCGATTCGCCAAAACGCGAATAAGAAAAAGCGATTTATAAGCCGCAATCCCGCCGCCGATAATAAGGAGAACTCTTTTGGTCATGAAAGGAGTTTAAAGGGTGGGGACAGGCGAGGGAAGGGAGAATGACGAGTGAATGAGGCTTTAAAAATGTGCCGCCCTAAATCTGCTCAATATTAGAGCGGCCCTATTTAGATTAGGTCGTGCCCCGTCGACCTTTATCGTCTTAGGTTTATTTCTTAGGTTTAGGTTGCGAACCCTTATGGTCTGGACCTTTTTTAGGGTTTGTTTCTGAAGGAGCCGTTTTTGTAGGTTTGCCGGCTGTTTTGAATTTATCTGCCATGACAATCGCTTTCGTCAAAGGGGAAAACACCCCGTTTCGGGACGAGATGTCCCGCAACACAAAAATACTCTCTTGGTAAATTTTGGCAAGATGGATTCTATTCCGCACGCCTCAAATGGAGTTAAATTTTAGAGAGCTGAGAGACATTTTCTGGTGTTACAAAATGTACGTCCTGTTATCGCCGGTCTTTTTTCCGAGTGCTTTTTCGTTGCCCTTTTTTCACCCCATTAGATTTGGCTTTAAGAGCCGCTGCGCGGGCGAGCTTTTTTTTATGAGGCTTTTTGGGCTTTTCGCCGGAGTCAGAAGACGGGTTTGAAGCGGCGGGGGAACCTTCTTTTTTCACACGGGACTTCCGTTTGAAGCTGCCTTCTTCATAGAAAGACTTATTGGTAGGTTTACCCTTGTAGTTGCTCTTTGGCTTTTCGTTTTTTGGCGCGTCTTTTCGGTCTTTGGCGGCGCTGGATTTGCGTTTGGGTCTTTCTGTCTTCCGGTCATTCTTAGGTCGATCATTATTAGGCGAATGGCCGGGCGTTCTGAAATCGGGCAGTCCTTCCAACCGGGTCGCTGTAATCGCTTTTTCGATTTTTCCGTCCGGGCCGATGGTTTCGATAAATTGATCTACGGCTCCGCTTTCCAGCTCTATGAATGTTTGGGTCTCTGTGATTTTGATCGCGCCGATTTCCGGCTTTTTTAGCCCGCCGGATTTGAGCAGCATAGGGAGAATCCATTTCGGTTCTGCCTTTTGCTTCCGTCCCAAATTCAGGGCGAACCAGACACCGTCTGCAAAATCATTTCGTATCTTGGATTTTGCTCCGCCGCGATCGTCTTTGCCGGGAGTATAGGCTGCGTTGGATAATTCTTCGGGGGCAGATTGGCCCTCACGGGTTTTCCGTATGAAGGCCGCCGCGATATGTTCTGGCGAATGTGCTTTCAAAAGCCGCTTTACCATCGTCCGCTCTTCTTCGGTGACTTCGGTCTCCAGCGTCATATTATCAAGAAGGCGTTCATTGTCGCGCTTGATGATTTCTTCGGCGCCGGGCGGCACGCCCCAATCGGCGGTTATATTGGCGTCGCGAAGCAGTCGTTCCGCGTTGCGGCGACGATTAGGCGTGACGATAAGGGCGGACACGCCTTTGCGGCCCGCCCGCCCTGTTCGGCCTGAGCGGTGAAGCAAAGCTTCGCGGTTTTTGGGGACGTCGGCATGAATGACAAGTTCCAGATCCGGAAGGTCCAAGCCCCGCGCGGCCACGTCTGTCGCAATACAAACTTGGGCGCGGCCGTCCCGCAAGGCTTGTAGGGCTTGGCTGCGCTCGGCCTGGGAAAGCTCACCGGAAAGGGCAACAACAGAAAATCCGCGATTATTAAATCGCTGGGTCATGCGGTTGACGGCAATCCGTGTGTCGCCAAAGACGATGGCGTTCTTGGCATTGTAATACCGCAATACATTGATAATGGCGTTTTCGCGGTCATCAGAGGCGACCGTCATGACGCGGTATTCAATGTCCAAATGCTGCTTGGCTTCGGCGGCGGTGTTTACGCGCACAGCATTGCGTTGATATTTCTTGGTCATGCCCAAAATCGTTTTGGGAACCGTTGCCGAGAACATGAGGGTACGGCGGTCTTCTGGGGCGGCGCCGAGAATTAGTTCCAGCTCTTCGCGGAAGCCCATTTTCAGCATCTCGTCGGCCTCGTCCAGAACGATGGCTTTAAGCTGGGTCATATCCAGCGATCCGCGCTTTATGTGGTCGCAGAGCCGTCCGGGCGTTCCGACCACAATATGCGCGCCTTGCGACAAGGCCCGGCGCTCGTCCCGCATATCCATTCCGCCGACACAGCTCGCGGTCTTGGCGCCGGCTTGTTTATAAAGCCAGTCCAGTTCGCGTTTGACCTGAAGTGCGAGTTCCCGTGTCGGGGCAATCGCCAAGGCCAAAGGGGCTTCGGCATGGGAGAAACTATCCTCATCTCCGAGCAAAGTAGAGGCCATGGCCAAGCCAAAGGCGACCGTCTTCCCGGATCCCGTCTGGGCGGAGACAAGGACGTCTTGGTCTAGTAATTTCGGGTCAAGCACCGCGTCTTGAACGGGCGTCAAAGCGCTATAGCCTTTTTTCGCTAAAGCCTCAGCGAGCGCCGGATGCGCGTGGGTGATATTGGACATTCAATGGTCTTTCTGTCCGCGCGGAAGAGGCGGAACCTACGCCGCGCCCTCTATGGGGTTTAAGCGCATTTGCATAGAGTGGAGTTCAGTAGGGGGGCGGTGGTCTTGTTGGCTCAAGACTGGCGCGCTCAGAATGAGGATTTAAAACATCGATAAAATTCTGAGAATCAGGAATACCTCAATATACCCTTTATCTCGTCATTGCAGGAAGGAGCTCTTGCAATAACAAGGGGCAAGTTCAAAAATGAATTTTCAAATTAGTTAAAACCAGACCATTGATAATAGATATTGGTGCTTAGAACTTTTCGCCACTAACTTCATATACTTGGCGAGATAATGATCGGCATTTTCATGGTGATTTATAAGATCTTCTAAAGGTCCTGCGGCGAGCAAAACTAATACTTGTTCATCATCGGTGAGTTCCGCAATTTTCAGTACAATATCATAGGCAAGATCTGGGGTGGAATATTTTAAATCCCATAAAACATCGAATGGACTTTCTTCGTAGGGCCAAACATCGCCATGAATACTTAAGCTCTGTTTGTAGTCTGGTTCAGGTAAATTGTTATCCAATATATAGTGTGTTTCTGGATCGGATTGAAACCGAACCCAGCTTCTCGCGATTAAGTCTTTTTCTTTATCGGAAAAATCAGTGATCACGAGAATAAGTTGCCTTTCCGAGATTAGGTAATTCTAAAACTGCCCCGCTGCCCAGGCGCTGCCGAGCGCTATCACCGCGCCCGCTCCCAGATAGGCGACAGGTTTCATGACGCTTCGTTTTTGCACAATTTGGTCTTTTTGCGGCGACAGGTCTATGTCTCCGTCGGCCCAGGCTTGGGCGAGCCGCGCGATATTGTCTGTGGTATCGGGCAGGGTTCGCAGGGTTTTTCCTGTGCGTTCCAGACCGTCTAGGAGGTCATTGATATAGCGTTCAGGGCCGAGTTCTCGGCGGACGGCTTTTTCGACGATGGGGCGGGCCGCGTCCCACATGTCAAAATTCGGATCGAGGCGGCGGGCGACGCCTTCGGCCTGCATCATGGTTTTTTGCAAAAGAATTAATTGCGGCTGCATTTCCATGTCGAAGATTTCGGTTATTTCCAAGAGCTGCATCAGCACTTTCGCCATGGAGACGTCTTCGGCTTTTTTACCGAATATAGGTTCGCCTACGGCGCGCAGAGCGCTGGCAAATTCTTCGATGGAATGATGCGGCGGAACATAGCCGATATCAAAATGCACTTTGGCGATTTTATAATAATCGCGCTGTAAAAAACCATAAAGCGTATCAATTTCGAACCGGATTTCCTCTTCGCCCAGACGACCCAAAATTCCGAAGTCGAGCAGAACGAGATTGCCGTCCTTGTCGACGATCAAATTGCCTTCATGCATGTCAGCATGAAACACCCCGAAATTAAATGTCGATGCGAGAAAGCTTTGAATGACTTTTCGGGCGAGGGCTTTGCGGTCAATATCCGGATTGGTCAGCATTTCAGGCGAGGAGAAATACACCCCGTCTATCCATTCGCTGACGAGAACATTCTTCCCGACAAGATCCCAGTAGAGCTTCGGCACCCGGAACAGCCCGGTTTCTTCGGACACTTCGGTAAGTTCGGACTGGGCGGCCGCCTCTAATCGCAGGTCAAGTTCCAACATAACAGCACGGCGGGCTTCACGCACGAAATCCTTTGGCCTTAGGCGGCGAAGTGACGGGACGGCCTTGTGCGCCAAATGGGCGACGAGCTGTATCACATCCATATCGCGGGTCATGCGACGGACAATATTTGGGCGCAGGACTTTAACGGCAACGGTTTCGCCGCTATGCAGCACGCCTTTATGGACTTGCGCAACCGACGCCGCCGCGATGGGCTCGCTGAGGCTTTTCAGATGAGTTGTCCAAGGCGCGCCCCATTCTTGGGCCATCATCGCTTCAGCTTTTTCCATGGGGAAGGGCGGGACTTTGTCTTTCAGGCGGGAGAGGCCCTCGGCAAATTCCGGATCAAACATATCGCCTCGTGTGGAGAGGATCTGTCCGAACTTGATATAGGCGGGGCCGAGATCTTCAAGGGCATTGGCGAATCGCTCACCAGCATTGCCCTTGCGGTTTCCGATAGAGAATATGCGCGAGAGGCCACCGACAATCCGGACGGGCCATGGCACGAGAGGGGCATACTCCACCGGCACAAGCGAATCATGACGGATAAGCACCCATCCTGTCCGAAAGAGCCGGAAAAATGTCGCAACAGATTTTATCATGAAACGCCTTTGAACATAAGGCGCTTATATGACAGCTACAGCGCGGCGTATATGGACAAATCCGCCCAAAATCTTCGCGCCGCAGTTTAGGCCCAAGAGGGCAAAATTTAATGCACAGGTTCATCCCTTTTGGCCCACAAGAAAATTCAGGGTAAAATCAGGGCGTTATTGCGAGAGCGAAGATTTACGTCCACTTTGTGATTGATTCAAGAGGCGCCCTATATATGGTGTGTCATGTTGAAAATCTGTCAAGATATTGCATTTTGATGGGAAGTGGCCCCGGATGGGCCAAGAGCTGGCGGTAGGGAGCAAAGCGATGGGCAAAATGGAATTTTTGAAAGATCCGAAATCAGGTTTGTTGACGCCAAGTCACAGCTATAAGCCGTTCCGCTATCCTTGGGCCTATGATTTTTGGCAAAAACAGCAACAGGTCCACTGGATGCCTGAAGAGGTGCCTTTGGGCGAAGATCTGAAAGACTGGTCTACAAATCTGACCGATGTCGAGCGCAACTTACTAACGCAGATTTTCCGTTTCTTTACGCAATCCGATGTCGAGGTCGGCGCGAACTATATGGAAAATTATATGCCATTGTTCAAGCCAGTGGAAGTGCGGATGATGCTCGCGTCTTTTTCCAATATGGAAACCATCCATATTGCGGCTTACGCGCTTCTGCTTGAAACCATTGGCATGCCCGATTCTGAATTTTCTGCCTTTATGGAATATGAGGAAATGGCCGCTAAGCATGATTACCTTGGCAAATTCGGCGTAGACACGGAAAAAGATATTCTGACCTCTATGGCGGTCTTTGGCGGCTTTACAGAAGGGCTACAGCTCTTTGCGTCTTTTGCCATGCTGATGAATTTCCCGCGCCTAAACAAGATGAAGGGCATGGGCCAGATTGTAACCTGGTCAATCCGGGATGAAAGCTTGCATTGCGAAGGCATGATTAAACTCTTTCATACATTCGCGAAGGAAACCGGCGCGCTGACGCCGTCTGTCGCGGATGACATCGCTGATTGCTGCCAGACAGTGGTCAAACTAGAGGATAAATTTATCGATCTTGCCTTTGAAATGGGACCCGTTGAGGGCATGACCTCAGAGGATATTAAGTCTTACATCCGCTATATCGCGGATTGGCGCATGAACCAGCTCGGCCTGCCCAAAATCTACGGCACAAAAGTCCATCCGCTTCCTTGGTTGACGGAAATTACGAATGGCGTGGAACATGCCAATTTCTTTGAAGCTCGCTCAACCGAATATTCCAAGGGCGCAACTGGCGGACAATGGCACGGCGATGACGGCGTGTGGGGAAAGTTCGAAACTATGCGTGCTAAAAAAGCCGTTGAGGACGCTGTTTAAGCCCCGTTCAATATTGGGTTTTTTTAAAGCCCGGTCTGTGACTGCACAGGCCGGGTCTTTTCTTTTGTGAAAGCGGTTTAAGCCTGCTACTCCAAGCGCATGGAAGACCGCGTCAAACCCTTTAAAACCATTCATAATTTTCGGGATTTCGGACATTATGAAACGATTGACGGGTCAAAAGTCGTCCGCGATAAACTTTTCAGGTCAGCGCATCTTAACAACCTTGATGATTCCGAACTCAACCTGATTGGGGAAATGGACATTGGTCTTGTTGTTGATCTGCGCCATAAACCCGAACGGGTCCGGCAACCCTCGCGTTATCCCGTCGAAGACGAAGCGCGGGTTATCGTTTATATTGATCCACCTGAATATGAGTCGGCCAAAGTTGCTCCGCATGAAGCCTTTATGGAACAGGAGCTAAATACGTCCGAAGACGCTCATAATTACATGATGAAGTCTTATTCTTTGCGAGCAGGTGATAAAGGTTTTCAGGATATTTTTCGTGATACGCTGCATCATATGGCAGAAACCGGCGACGCTATCTTGGTGCATTGCGCGGCAGGCAAAGACAGAACCGGGACATTAGTGGCCTTGATTTTGGGGCTTTTAGGCGTTCCTGCCGAAGATATTGAAAAAGATTATTTGCTGACGAATGAAGCCGTCGACATTGAAAGCTTTTTAGAGCCTGCCTCCAAGGCATTTGAGAAACGTTATGGCCGGACAATTCCTCCGGACGCATTGCGTCCCATGTTCGGCGTAAAGGCTGACTATCTCGTTTCAGCATTAGAGCAAATGGGTGATCTTCGCGAATATGCAAAAGAGGTTTTGGGACTTAGTGATGAGCAGATCACCAAAATCCGCGACCATTATCTGGAGTAGGCCAGGCGACGCAAAAGCTTGCTAAGAACAGGAAATTGTATGCCCCGTGCCAGTGCAGGTATATTTCTTTCCATCTGTGGACCCGAACGTAATAACATTTGAACGCCGGGGCTTAAGAACGAATGTATCTGACAGGGTGATATCTCGCTTCATATATAAGAGTTTTAACGGAGAGTAGTTATACGCTACCCGGGCCACCAAAATTCCGGCATTTTCATTTAGCAGAGAGTTATCAATCGTTGCCGGGTCAAAACTCGGGAGCGCCGCCGAGCCACTATTCATCACTGCCGAGCCGACGAGCTTATTCTTGCCGCCTGAATCGCGCGACCAACTATCTAATTGAATGGTGACCTTTGAGGCTTCCCGAATGTCCATAATCCGCAAAGTCGCCGAGAGAACATCTTCAAGGTCGGCTTTGTTGACATTAGAGGTTTGCGAGGCCAAATCGCCAATTACGTTAGTGGCATGTGAGACAGATCTGTCGGTTGAAACAGCCGTCGCGACTTCTGCGAGCCCTAAATACATGGCAACCAGCAAAGGCGCCAAAATAGCAAATTCGATCGCCGCAAGACCGTCTTCATTTTTCTGGATATTGATGCAGCGGTTTTTGACCAAGCTAACTTTGGAGACGCCTTGACGAAGGCACCTTTTAAAGGCTTTGGTTCTAAGTCTCTTATGCATTTTTATGTCTTTCCAGCAGGGCAGGAGCCGGGAACGGAAAAAGGTTCATTGCGAAAGGCCGTCGATGAGACGAGTTCGCGAATCCCTGTTCCTTTTTCAGTCTCTAGCCGGGTCAGTTGGGCCGGAAGGGCTAAAGAGTAGTAATAAACTGCCCGCGCGACGACCGGGTCGCCGCCCTTGGTGTTATCAACGGTTCCATTCGGCACACCGTTTTCAGTATCTTCCGCATCCGGAGGTTCCGGCAGGACAATGCTATGGAAGTTAGGGCCGGTTTTCACATCGACTGTCAGGCGCTCTGAGCATTTTCCCAATCCTGACATATTACTGCAAACAAGCTCCTTGAATTTATCTGCCGGACTGCCGCCGCAGGCCTGAAAATTCCCAACGCGGATTTGACGTCCCGCTTCCCCAACGGAGTGGGTCATGCTGGCATTTAAAAAAAGGATTACGGCTAATTCTAGAATTCCGAAAATCAACATGAAAAACGGAATCGCCAAAAGGCCAAATTCAAGCGCAGTCGCCCCGTCCCTATTTCCGAGATAGGTTTTGGCCCGGGCCTGTAAGCGCCGGAGCGTGTTATGGACAGGCAAATTCATTATCAACCCCACAGACATTCATCGCAAGACTAGAAGAAAGAGCTTAAAATTCGTCCAAGGAACAGGCTTAACAGAGATTGAACATTAGAAGGCCGGACAGGGATACCCTGACGAACTTAGAGCTTTTCAAACGCAAGGCGTCAAAAACCGGATCTCTCAGACATTTGACCTTCAGGCCCATTATTCGGCCCGCCCATTACAGGCCCGGAAGGCATTTCCGGGGAGGACAGGGTGCTTCCCCGACTAAAATTCTGAGCGCCAACGGACTGCGCCCCCAAGGCTTCGGATGAGATTATGGTGCGCTCTGTTGACGTAAAGTCTCCGATGAAGTCTGGGGAATCTCCTAAGACCGGTGCTGGCTGACAGCTTGGCGCACAATTAAAGCTTTGTCTGCTGCCTCGGTTAAAAACCCGTACGCTTTGCGACGACGTGGATTGCGACACTTGAATGTCGGCATCCATTAAGGTGCGCCCCTGCTGATCCAAAACGATAAGATTGGTTTCGCCATATCCGCGCCCGACAACAAATAAAGTGTCGGCGGCGTGAACGGACACATCGGCAATGGAAGGATTGCCAATGACAACTGCGCTGGCGGCCGCGGGCAATCGCAGAATTTCGGTTTTATTTAAGTCAACAGAATAAGCTTGCCCTTGCGTGACATATTGCCCTGCCAAGGCGAGCGAGGGGAGGGACAAGACGGTTAAAGCCGCCGCTGTCGTTAAGGTAAGAGATTTCAATATGCGCATAAAAGCCTCCGGCGTTCCCAGCCTCTCTACAGCCATGTGGTGAATGAAGCGTTTACAAATCAGGACGCCGGGTACAATTAGAGGCTTTTTTCGCCTATACATTATTATAGTCGGCAAAAATCAGGAAACTGAGGATGTAAAAATCGATGAAATTTCAAGTTTTTTAGCTGATATAGCCAAATAAGACGGAATTAATTACAAATTTACCACGTCTCCTAACCGGGCCGTAATCCATCTCCCCTATAAGTCATCACATCAGGGAAAGCCCTGTGAATTGGGATTGTCCCTTTTAAATTGACTAGCATACGTGGGAGTAAGTTATGCAAAAATTAGTAAACCGTTTTATTCAAGACGAATCTGGTGCAACAGCTATTGAATATGGTCTGATCGCAGCCCTTATCGCTGTCGCCCTTATCGGCGGCGCGACTGCACTTGGCGATTCTATCAATGATAAGTTCAATAGTGTTGCTGGTGAACTTGATTCAGCCGTTGATGATAACGTGTAAGAAGTATTCTTCTTCTAAATGATTTCGAGCAGGCCACTTTTGTGTGGCCTGTTTTTTTTAGAAAGATATGTTTTGTAAAACCCGTTGAAACAACATTCAGTAATGATCGTGTGAGGCTAAAATGTTTATAGAATTTTTAAACGACGAGTCTGGTGCAACGGCTGTGGAATATGGATTAATCGCGGCACTGATCGCCGCGACCCTAGTGGCTGGAGCTGGCCTGATGGGAGAGTCTATTAATAACTTCTTTCTTGAAACGGGTGATAAACTCGACGAGTCGTAAATGACTTTCTTGGGATTGATATAAATCGTCAGAAACCCAATATTAAGACTGTTTCCTTATACCGACTGACAAATAGTTAGACGGTAGCTCAAATGATATTTCCTTTTATTATATTTTTTGCTTTTTCACTCTGCATGATCATGGCGGCCATTAAAGACGCCGCTATCATGAAAATCCCGAATTGGATCAGCCTGCTGACTGCGGCTTTGTTTTTTGCCATGGTGCCTTTCGCGTGGGACGGGTTTGCCGTTTTGGGCGAGCATGTCTTGGTGGGATTAACCGTTTTTATAGCCGGCTTTGTTATGTTTGCCCTCGGGTGGCTCGGAGGCGGCGATGCAAAACTTTTGGCCGCTACATCCCTCTGGTGGACCTGGAGCGATGTCGTACTTTACATAGGTTATACGGGTATTTTGGGCGGCGCATTGGCGTTAATCTTGCTGATTGGGCGCAAATACGCTCCGGTTTGGCTTTCAACCTCGTCTTGGGGATATGGATTATTCAAAGAAGAAAAAGCCATGCCCTACGGTTTGGCTTTGGCTGGCGGCGCGCTTTTAACCCTGCCGCAAAGCGAAATCTTTAAGGTCGCATTAGGGTATTAGAGTGGGGTATTAGAAAGCCTGTCCGCCGTTGAAATTTTCGTGTTCATTGCGGATGTGTTCTTTTTAATCAGGGAAAATTGGCCTTAAGTGGCTTCAAAACCTAACGCGAGAATAACTTCAACCTTGAAAATTCCCAAAATTTCAGTGTTCTCCTCTCGGCGTTAACCAATTTTTTGCCGTCCCTTTTTACATCTTAACCATACTTTATCGATTCTCTGTCTAAGAGAGGCGTAATGGAAAGTGACCATTCCGGTCATGTGAGGGGTTATGGACAGCTCAAAACTTATAAAAGTGGCGATTCTGGGCGGAGCGGCGTTAGTGCTCTGGTTCACTATTCAAAAATTTGCGGCTCCGAATACTCCGGTGGCTACTGATACACAGCCCGTCGTTCAACAGGTCGAATATGTAGAAGTCCTGACGGCTAATGCAAATGTTCCTCTTGGCACGCGGATAACCGCCGACCACCTGGCTTGGAAACCCTGGCCAAAAGAAAGCGTCCAACCCAATTTAATTACCAATGATGAAAGTGACCGCCCCGAAGCGATGCAGGAATTAGAAGGGTCTATCGTCAAAGCAGAAATTTATGAAGGCGAGCCAATTAACGAAGCCAAGCTTGTCCGCGCTGGAAATGCTGGTGTGATGGCTGCCATGCTGGAGCCTGGTATGCGCGCGGTGACAACTCGGATTTCAGTCGAAACAGCGGCCGGCGGATTTATTCAACCCGGCGATCGCGTGGATATTCTCCTGACAGAGAAATTCAATCTCCAAACCTCCAATACCGGGGGGCAACGCACAAGCGGGATTATTCGCGATGAAGTGAATGTCTCGAATATCTTGTTCGAAAATGTACAGGTTCTTGCCATTGATCAAACCTTTGCCACTGACCCGGAGGGGGATGCCTATGTTATCGGCTCGACGGCGACGTTTGAACTGAGCCCGTCTGATGCAACCTTGCTGCAAGAGGCGCAGTCTTCCGGGGAAATTAGTTTGGCGCTTCGCGGTTTGAATAGCTCGCGCTCATCAGCTCCGAGTGCCGCCAAACGTGCCATATACCAAGAAGAGACGCCGCCTTCTGACCTCGTCGTTTATCGTTCGGGTGAGCCGCAACGCGTTGCGATAAGGGGTCAATAAATGACGAAAATTCGCCATACTCTAAGCCATGTTATTCGCCGTTCTTCCTTAGGAAAAAAGGGAGCTGTCAAAAATGCGGCCCTATGCAGCGCCGGTCTGGCGGCTGCCACTCTTATGGCGCTTTCGGCAGAAGCCAATACGCGCTCTTACGCTGACATAGGGTCTGTAAACGCTGCGCCGATGAGCCTTCAGAGCGCAGATACAAATGAACGCAATATTGTACTGCCTTACGGAAAATCGAAAGTTATCGAGTTGCCGCAAGGAATTCAGGACGTCATCGTTTCTAATCCTGATGTTGTCGAAGCCGTTGTCCATACTTCAACCCGCACAGTTTTGATCGGGAAACAGGCCGGTCAGACAAATGCCTATTTTTACGGTCAGAATGATCAAGAGCTTCTAAATCTGAATATCAGAGTCGAACGGGATATTTCCGAGCTTGCGCGCCTGATCAGAAAAAATGTCGGGGACGCAGAAGTTGAGGTTCAGGCGATTCACAATAATATTCTCCTGACAGGCTCCGTGCAAAATGCGGCGTCGGCAGACAGAATTGAAAAGCTCGCCAAGCTTTGGCTAAACGAAATAGCGAGAGGCACTTATGATCCCGGCGAGGTTGTCAATCTTATGGCGATCGAAGGACGTGATCAAGTCATGTTGAAAGTGCGTATTGTAGAGATGCAGCGCTCGGTCACAAAACAACTCGGCTTTAATATTGGTGCGGTTGCGCAGCTTGGAGAATCTACTGTCTCGCTGGTCAGTAATAACGGCCTTGATTCCTTGGCAGGACTGACCGGAGATGCAACTATCCGTCCAAGCGGCGGCGATATTACATCGCTCACCGGGGCCATTCAGGCATTGGAGCGGGTCGGGCTTATCCGTACGCTAGCGGAACCAAGCTTAACGGCCATTTCTGGCGAAACAGCTAATACCCTTATAGGCGGTGAATTTCCGCTGCTGACAAATGTCTTTCTGGATGAATTTGGACGTACGCAACGCGAATTTGAGTTTAAACCCTATGGCGTATCTCTTGGTTTTACGCCGGTTGTCCTAAGCGAGGGCCTGATTTCTCTCAATATTTCGACTGAAGTTTCAGAGCCTACCACCGAAGGCTCTTTCGAGACCGGCGGATTGTCATCTGACATTTTAGGGTTGCGTGTCAGACGCGCGAATACAGTCGTTGAAATGCCGGCGGGCGGAAGCCTCGTCATTGCCGGTCTTATCCGTGAAGAAAGCCGTAGCTCTAGTGATGGAACGCCCGGTGCCAAGGATATTCCCGGCCTCGGCGCGCTATTTCGTAATAGCGACACGACGAATACGCAAACCGAACTTGTGGTGATTGTCACTCCTTATTTGGTCGATGCGACCCACCCTGACAAATTGCAGACACCGCTGGACGGGTTTGTCTCTCCGACAGATACAGATTCAATCCTGCTGGGACGTCTCAACAAAGTTTATTCCGATGATGGTCAGCCGAGAATTTCTCAGCCTGCCTTGGGCGGTCCGTTTGGGCATGTGGTCGATTAGGAGATAATGATGAGACAAACCTCCAAGAATATCCGGCATTTCGTTTTGGCCTCTGTCGGGGCGGGCATTTTGTCTGCCTGCGCGACGCCCATGCCGTCCCATCCTCCAACGACGCTTCGTAATCAAATTAAGGTCGCCGAATCTATCGAGCGGCTGGAATTATACGCCCGTCCGGAAGGACTCGAGCTGTCGGCTCGTGACCAGTTTGCGGTCGGTCAGTTTTTGGAAAGTTATCGCGTCAGCGGAGACGGCCCACTTTATATTAATATGCCTGTCGGAACGATGTCCGGGCTTGGCGTTCAGCAAGCCAATAGTTTGGTGCGGACTTTGGTGGCGCAGGCAGGTGTGAACCCTGCCGCGCTTCAAACCGGTGAATATCAGAGCGAGCCGGAAGCGCCCGCTCCCGTTGTCGTGTCTTACCGCACTTTACGCGCAATTCCGGCGGATTGCCGATTTATGGATGATCTGACACTGACATATAATAACCAGCCCAATCAGTCTTTCGGGTGTTCGGCAAATGCCAATTTGGCTGCCATGGTGGCTGACCCACGTCAATTCCTGGAACCCTATGCAGGGACTGCGCCGAATTCGCAGCGCCGCACGGTTGTGTATGATAAATATATCCAAGGCGAGTCTACTGCGGCCGAGAGGCCTCCTGAACAGTCAGTGAAATTCGACGCAGAATAATGACACTCAATTTGGCCCCATATCACTCTGATGGCCCCCTTAATCAGGGCCGGACGGAAATGACCGGATGCATTCTATGACCCAAAGCCCAACATCGCCTTTACAGCCGGCCCCTTTGCATCAAATGCCGACACCGCAACCGATGACCATGCCGCAAGGACAGATGCCGCAAAGCAATATGCCGCGCGGTCAAATGCCGATTCCGCAGCCGATTGCCTCTCCGCAGAATACTTCAGCTCCACAGCAGGCGCCTCAGCAGCCAGCACTGGCCCCTCTCGCTCCGGCTCCAATGGCACAGCCTAATCCGGGCCATCCCCCCCGTCCAATGCCACCCCAAAATTCTGTTCCGCAGGCCGCGCCGCAACAGTCTTTTCAGGCAATTCCTGAACAGGCAGTTCCTCAACAGGCGGCGCCTCTCGGCCAAATGCCGCAGGCGGAAACACAAATGCCGCCGCCTGCTGATATGGGAATGCCTACCGATATGATGGAAGAAGAGGCTGCGCGCGAAGGAGGCGAAAAAGCCCTACCGCAAATTTCCATTCATGCCTTTTGTGATCGTCAGGAATCAGCAAGCGTCATTAATTCCACAACACGAGACTGGCGCATGAAACGCGTCAATATGAAGATTTATATGGGGGGGCTCCCATCGGCGATTGAATATTATCGTAAGGAAAGTACACCGAGCCTCGTTTTAATTGAAACGGGGATGCGCGGACCGGAGCTGTTTTCCCAGCTGGAACAACTCGCCTCTGTTTGCGATGAGGGAACGAAAGTGGTCATTATCGGGGCCGCAAATGACATCCGTCTTTACCGCCAGTTGATGGATAAGGGCGTTTCAGATTATATCGTTCCACCACTTATGCCTCTGAATTTAATTCGCTCTCTGGGCGATCTTTATGCAGATCCGGAAGCGCCTTTTATTGGTCGTGTCACAGCGTTTTTTGGCGCGAAGGGCGGAGTTGGATCTTCGACTTTGGCGCATAATATGGCTTGGTGCCTGTCAGAGATCTTGGGCCAGGAAACAGCTTTGGTAGATCTAGATAGTTCTTTTGGAACGACCGGCCTGGATTTTGCTTATGACAATTCACAAGGGTTGGAAGAGGCCCTTGGTCAGCCGGATCGTTTGGATGAAACCCTGCTTGACCGGATCATGATCCGCCATACATCAAAACTTTCTATCTTGCCGGCGGCCAGCTCTTTGAACAGTAAACCCGTTCTCGATAGCGACGCTTATGAAGCAGTAGTCAATGGTGTACGTTCCATCAGCCCGCTAACGCTTCTTGATATGCCGCATTACTGGTCGGACTGGACGACTGGAGTTCTAACTAGCGTCGATGATGTAGTTATCACAGCAACGCCGGATCTTGCCAATCTTCGAAATACAAAAAATCTGGTCGATTTTTTACGGACACAGCGTCCAAATGATCCAGATCCCATTCTGATTCTGAATAAAACGGGGATGAGCAAAACGGCCGAAATTCCTGTGAAAGAATTTGCGTCTGCCGTAGGCCTCGAACCCAGCCTTGTTATCAGCTTTGATCCGGAAAGCTTTTTCGAAGCGGCCAATGAAGGCAAAATGCTTGATCAGGTTAAAGCCGCCGAGCGGACAGTGTCCGGACTGAATTATGTCGCTAACCGTTTGAAAACCGGCCGTTTTGATACTGCCCAGCAAAATGAAGGCGGAAAGAGAAAGTTCAAATTGCCGAAAAAAAGCAGCAGCGGCGGCGGCGAAAAAGGCAAATCAATCTTTTCATTCCTGAAAAAAGGAAAGTAAGCGAACATGTTCGGTAAACGTTCAGAAGCTACAGCGCTTAAAGCGCCTGTGACCGAGAAAAAGACGGTCGCGCCCCCGGCGGAATCAGCCCCAAAGCCCGTGACGGAGGCCTCTAATACCTCTCGCAGCGTTGATCCTTCGGATGAATATTACGAAACCAAGGCGACGATCTTTAACGCCTTGTTTGAAACCATTGATGTTACAGCTCTGGCTGGAATGCAGATGGATAAGGCGCGGGAGGAAATCCGCACGATTGTCGATGAAATTATCGCGATCCGGAATGTGCGCCTCTCAGTGGCCGAACAAAATCAGCTTATTACAGAAATTTGCGACGATATTCTCGGCTATGGTCCGCTAGAGCCTTTGCTCGCCCGCGACGATATTGCGGATATTATGGTCAATGGTGCGAAACACGTTTTCATCGAAGCAAATGGCAAGATGATAAAAACAAATATCCGTTTCCGCGACAATACGCAGTTGATGAATATCTGTCAGCGCATTGTGAGCCAAGTTGGTCGCCGCGTAGACGAAGCCAGCCCGATTTGTGACGCCCGCTTATTGGACGGGTCGCGTGTCAATGTGATCGCGCCGCCACTCTCAATCGATGGTCCTTCATTGACAATACGGAAATTTAAAAAGGACAAGCTCCAGCTCAAAGATCTGGTTAATTTTAAATCCATATCTCCGGCAGGGGCGCGGGTTCTCGAAATTATTGGCGCATGTCAGTGTAATATTGTGATTTCCGGCGGTACTGGTTCCGGTAAGACGACTCTCCTGAACTGCCTAACTGGCTTTATTCATCCGGATGAGCGGATCATTACCTGCGAAGACGCCGCCGAATTACAACTGCAACAGCCGCATGTTGTGCGTCTAGAAACGCGTCCGCCAAACCTTGAGGGCAAAGGTAAGGTGACAATGGCGGATTTGGTGAAAAACTGTCTGCGGATGCGTCCTGAACGGATCATTGTAGGCGAGGTGCGGGGTCCTGAGGCCTTTGACCTTCTACAAGCGATGAACACGGGCCATGACGGCTCTATGGGAACGCTCCATGCTAACTCTCCGCGTGAGGCTCTCTCAAGGCTTGAGTCGATGATTACGATGGGCGGATTTTCTCTTCCAGCCAAAACGATTCGAGAAATGATTGTCGGGTCCGTTGACGTGATTGTGCAGGCGGCCCGTTTGCGCGATGGCTCACGCCGTATCACGAAAATTACAGAAGTCATTGGAATGGAAGGCGACGTGATCGTCACTCAGGACCTTATTGTCTATGAGATGGACGGCGAAGATGCACAGGGAAATATTGTCGGGGAACATAAATCAACCGGCATCGCCCGCCCGGCCTTTTGGGATCGCGCGCGTTACTTTAATCTTGAAAAAGAACTGGCTCAGGCTCTTGATGAGGCTGGGAGCTAGTCATGGATCAGGCCACGCTCATTGGAATAATTACGGTCGGCTTTGTATTCGTCGCTGGCTATATTCTTATAGGCGATGGCGGCGGGAAGAAGGCTGAACGCCTAAAGGTTATTTCCGGGAAACAAAAACAAAAAGAAAGCTTTCTCGGCAAGTTGAAAGTGGAAGATCAGGGGGCTCGCCGAAAGCAAATTGAAGAGACCTTGTCAAAAATCGAAGAGAAGCAGAAGAAGAAAAAGAAAAAAGCAAAGTCTCTGGAAATGCGTCTAATTCAGGCTGATTGGTCGGCCACCCCACAAAAATTCCTTATTATCTCTGCTGGTTTAGCTGTCATGGCCGGGGCTCCCGCTTTTCTTTTGGGCGTGAATCCTTTAATATCTTTGGGGCTCGCATTTGTTGTCGGATTTGGCTTGCCGCGATTTTTTCTCAACAGCGCGATTGCCCGTCGGCAGAAAAAATTCACCGCTCATTTCGCCGATGCAATGGATATCATCGTTCGAGGAGTCCGGACGGGCCTGCCGCTAAATGATTGTCTTAAGATTATAGCGCATGAGAGCCCGAACCCTCTTGGTTCGGAATTTCGCCGCGTTGTGGAGGGGGAGAGTGTCGGGATTCCTATCGAAGTGTGCCTTGAACAACTTTATGAGCGTATGCCCATTTCAGAAGTCAATTTCTTTGCAACCGTTTTGAATATTCAAAAATCCACGGGCGGTAATTTAGGAGAAAGTCTGGCGAACTTGTCTGCTGTTTTGCGGGGCCGAAAAATACTTCGCGAGAAGATTAAAGCTTTATCCGCCGAAGCTAAAATGAGCGCGATAATCATCGCGGCTCTGCCGATTGTGGTGATGCTTCTCGTCACCATTATGTCTCCGGATTATATGAACGAGCTATATTTCACGCCGACGGGGCAGCGTAATATGATGGTTGGCGCGGGAATGATGTTCATGGGTACCTTCATGATGCGCAAAATGATTAACTTCAAATTTTAAGGGGAGACTCTCATGACAGCTGAATCCCTTTCTCTTCTTCAAAACTTTGGTTTTTTGATTATTTCGCTTCTCACGGTCGCGACGCTTTACGTTATTTTTGCGCCAATCTTTGAGGGTGACAACCTTAAAAAACGGATGGATTCCGTGGCAAATGCCCGGGAAGGCCTAAAACAAAACCGAATGGCTGAATTAAATTCAGGCCAAAAAGGGTTACGAACCGAAAATAAAGGTGCCGTTAAAAATCTCGTCGACCGTTTTTCTTTGGAGAAATTATTTGAAGCCTCTGACTTGAAAGATAAATTGTCTCAGGCCGGAATGCGCGGACAAAAACCTATTTACACCTTTTACATGTTTCGCCTTATCGCTCCGGTAGTCTTGCTATTTCTGGGGCTGATCTTCTTCGTCGGTCTCAATATCCGCGAATGGTCGCTTATGCAGAATCTTTTTGTGACGATTTCTCTGACCCTGTTTGGATTTTACCTGCCTGCCATCTATGTGAAAAATGCGGCCGGGAAACGCCTGGCCAATATCGTTCCTGTCTTTCCCGATGCGTTGGATTTGCTTCTTATCTGCGTGGAATCCGGTATGTCCGTTGAGTTGGCATTTGGGCGAGTGGCAGATGAAATGGCAGAAAGTTCTGTTGAGCTGGCCGAAGAGTTTTCTCTCACGACCGCAGAGCTGTCTTATCTCAGCAGCCGCCGCGTGGCTTATGAAAACTTGGCGCGGCGCAATAACCATCCGGGCATCCGCGCCGTAGCAACCGCGCTTATTCAGGCCGAACGTTATGGTACGCCTCTGGGAGATACGCTGCGCACTATGGCCAATGAGAACCGCCAGATGCGGGTCATGCAAGCAGAGAAAAAGGCGGCGTCCCTTCCGGCAAAATTGACCGTGCCGATGATTCTCTTTTTCCTTCCGGTTCTCTTTATTGTCATCTTGACACCAGCGGCTATGCGCTTGGGGTCAGCTCTCGGCTAAGTTGGAAAATCATTCTGAGTAATAAAAAAAGCCGCTGATTTCTCAGCGGCTTTTTTACTTTACGATTATAAAAGGACTTTAGCGTCTATCCCGAGAGGCCCCGCGGCGTTCTGGCGTTTGAGGGGGATAGGGCTGGCCTCCGGTTTGCGGCGTTCCGTAAGTCTGAGGGGGCTGACTTTGATATTGTGAGCGGGGTTGAGCTTGAGTTGGAGTCTGTCTTGGATCGGCGCGGCCCGGATAATAAGGCGCGGATTGCTCGGCTTGTTTTTGAGTCTGATATTGAGGTTTGGACTGGACTCGGCGGAGAGCGGGATTAGCCGGTTTTGCCCCGACATTCCCCGCGAGCCGGTCTAATATGTCCTGTTGGGCTTGTTGTTGCTGAGGCGTGACAACGTCTCGCTGAGGGCGCTGACCGGACTGTTCGGCGGCAATCCGCGCGGCGTCACTGGCAGAGCGTGTCTGGGCTACCCGGGAGTTTTGCAAGCCGGGTTGAAGCGAGGAGTAAGACCTTGGATCCGCTTGGCTAGAATCTTGGGCTATAGGGGCGCCTGCCGAAGGGGAATTCTGAACCGTTACTTTCGGCGGCGGCGCCGCGAATCCTCCGCGCTGATAGCTTGGTGTGTTCGTATTCTGATTGGATGTAGCTCCGCGAAGTGTTTGGGCAGGCTGGGCATTCAACTCCGGTAACTTCGCTGAATATTGGCTTTGTGCCAACCGGGCCATCTTTTCTGCTTCATCGTTTTTACCTTGAATTTGCAACACCAGTGCCAGATTTTGCCTCGCGCTTTGTGAAGCGCCTGGAATAGCAACCGCGCGGCGCAGCCAGCTCTCCGCTGTAACAGGGTCGCCTGATAAGGCATATGATAGTCCCAGATTAGACATCACGCTGGGATCATTCGGAGTGATTTCCAAGGCGCGGGCATAATGTTTACGCGCCAGCTCATAGTTTTCTTGTTGATCCAAAGCGGCGCCTTTTAATGACCATAAGCGTCCGTAACCGGGGGCATATGCCAAGGCCTCGTCAAGCGGCTCCATTGCATCGACAGATCGCTCAGACGCAATGAGCGAGGCCGCATATTCCGCCGCTAAATAAGGGTCGCGCGGATAGAGCGCTCTTGTGGTTTGAGTGATTTCTACGGCCCGTTGGGGGTTGCCAACTCTACGAATAGCGGCCGAGAGCTTGATGGCGGCTTCCAAATCTCCGGGGTTCAGGTCATATTCACGCATCCAAAAGGCGGCCTGCGCTAATTTATCCTGAGTTTCAATTCCGTCGCGTAAAGCGCGGTTTGCGGGTTGAAAGCTGTCCTTACCCATTGTGTTGGAGAGTTCGCGTTCTGTGTCCGTATATTGAGGCGCGGCGGCGCAGCCAATGAGACCGCCTATAGCGCTTAAAGATATTAACCCAGTCCCCAGTAAAAAACGTAATTTCTGCAATGCCATATTCTGTCTAGCCTCCTGCCCTATAGAGCGTTCCGCGTCCTGCGATGTGCGTTCCGGTCTCGCGACTCAGCTTGCACCTGCCTATAATTGCGTTAACAAACGTAAACAGAGACGGTTAACGCTTCGTTAGTCTCCTCCAATGTTCACTGTGGAAATCTGATCGGTTTGCGATATATAGATTGGCAAACGGAAAGAAGAGAAAACTATGTCCGATCCCCAAAAAGAAACCCCGATTTTTGTAAAAGCCTCCGAGCTGAGTGATAAGGAAACAACATCTATTATTCCTATATATTGCGTGCGTCCTGACGGTTGGGCGAATGTCAAAGCCGCTCTTGATAGTGTGGGCCAAAATTACGCAGCGGCGCGAGGCTTTGCAGCGGAAGCGGGACAAAGAGTGCGGGTTCCTAAATCTGACGGAGAGGTCGCTCTTGTTCTTTATGGATTAGGCCCGGTTGAAGATGATGACCTCGGCCCAATTCGGGTTGGCGGATTGTCTTCTGCTCTACCAGCCGGATTTTATAAACTCGCTTCTTTTCCCAAAGACTGGAAACGTAACCTTGCTGAAACAGGATGGGGCTTGGGTGCTTATAAATTCGAAACTTATCTTAAGGACGAAACCCACTTTCCGACTTTGGTTGTAGAAGATGACAGCCCTTTGACCGAGACGCAATCCTTGGCTGATGCAACGGCGCTTTGCCGTGACCTTATTAATATACCGGCAAGTGATATGGGGCCCATTGCACTGCATAAGGCCGCAACGGATCTTGCCAAGCAATACGGCGCAACCGTGACGGAAACTGTCGGAGAAGATTTGCTCGCGCAAAACCTGCCAATGATTCACGCTGTGGGCCGCGCGGCACATGAAGAGCCGCGTTTAGTCGAATTCGAATGGGGCGATCCGTCCCATCCAAGGCTCGCTTTGGTCGGGAAGGGGATAACTTTTGATACAGGCGGCGTGAATATAAAAGGCGCGGCAAGCGCGCGTCTGATGAAAAAAGATATGGGCGGGGCAGCGCATGTCTTGGCCTTGTCTAAACTAATCATGGAAAACAACCTTCCAATTCGGCTGCATTGTTTAGTCGCGGTAGCCGAAAATGCGGTCTCTGCCGGCGCTTACCGTCCGGGCGATATTCTTCGCTCTCGCGAAGGGCTGACCGTTGAAATTGACAATACAGATGCGGAAGGGCGTCTTGTTTTGGGCGACAGTTTGACTAAAGCTGCAGAAAGCGAACCCGCCCTTATCATAGATTTTGCCACTTTGACCGGTGCCGCCCGGGTTGCCATGGGGCCGCAAGTGCCGCCGTTTTTCTCTAATCGCGAAAAGCCGGTAGCCGATGTGTTGGCTCAAGGCGAAAAGCAGGTCGATCCGGTTTGGCGCTTGCCTTTGTGGAAGCCCTATTATTCGCTTCTCAGCTCTCCAATTGCCGACATGAAAAATTCCGGGGGAAGCTTTGCCGGCTGCATTACGGCGGCTTTATTTCTGCAGCGCTTTGTCAAAGACCGTCCGTGGATGCACCTTGATACCTATGGCTGGAACCCTAGTCCCCGCGCCGGACACCCCAAGGGCGGAGACATGTATGGCGTGCGGGCTTTGTATTTTTGGCTGAAAGCGGGCGGGTTGAACTCTGACCTCTCCAAATAGTTAACAAGCTCTTAAAAAAATATAGAGTCCTTTTAAGGCCTTAGCCAAATCTGGGGACTCGCCCATAGTTTGTGCCTTGACCAAAGAATCCTGCCTATGCGATTCCTTGATTCGGATACAAATCAGGGACAAGATAAATATGGCGGATGGAGCGGATAATACGGTGGTTTTTCTTGCGCCGGTCCCAAATGCGCCGCGTCATCAAAGCCCGCAGACACAAGCTTCGCGTCCTTTAAATAAGGCACCATCAGCCCTTTCACGGCCAAAAATAAATTTATCTGAAGGTTTGGACCTATGGCAGCGTGTGACAGTCGAATCTGTTCGCGCTAGCGAGCCGGATTTATCAACTCGGCAAATGGCCGTTCTTATGACTATCTATCTGTCCGAAGGGCCCCATACGGTACGCTCGCTCGCCAAACACCTGCACGTTACCAAAGCGGTTATCTCTCGCGCCATAGACCGGCTCACTCATCATGGATATGTCGAGCGCGCCCCGGATCATCGGGATAAACGCTCTGTTGTGATGTGCCGGACATCAGGCGGAATACATTATTTGCGTAACTTTGCGCGGGTGATTCAATCTGAATTCGCTTCTTGATACATGGCTGATCCCCGTACCAGCCTACCGGAGGCGCAGGCGCCGCTTCTCTCTACCGCTCACGTCATCAGCTCTTCTGCGCCGTTGCGGGATAATCGTGGCTGGCGAAAAGGGTTGCAAACAGAACTTCTTCACGGACAAGGATTTAATATTTACGGCGAAGGTCGGGGGTGGGTCTTTGGCCAATCAATACCGCTTGTCGCGGGGAGTGAACGCCCCGGCTATGTCGGTTATATTCCGAAAAAGTCTATTTCCGGTGACGTTTTCGAAGCGAGCCATGCAGTTTCTGCGCTAAGAGCTCCGGTCTTTAATGATCCAGATATAAAATCCCATATTACGCAATCCCTCCCGCTCAACGCGCAAGTTCAAAGCCGAAAAGAGGAGGGAGATTTTGTAAAGGTCGGCGTCGGCGCCTATATTCATAACCGTCATTTACTCAAGCTATCAAGTTTACCCTCTGGGCAGGATTATGTTAATTATGCCGAGATGTATCTGGGCGCGCCCTATATTTGGGGCGGCACAGGAGATATGGGGTTGGATTGTTCCGGGCTTTTACAAATGGCGCTGTGTGCTGTTGGCCAAGATGCCCCACGGGATGCGGATTTACAGGAACAAGATTTAGGTGACCGTCTCAAAACCACAGGCGAAACGGATGAGCTGCGGCGCGGCGACCTTATTTTCTGGCCGGGTCATGTCGGAATTATGTCGGATGCGCAGACATTGCTACATGCCAACGCTTTTCACATGGTGACGGCAAAAGAGCCTTACAGCGAAGCGGTAGAGCGTATAGGCACGCCCCGAACAATTAAGCGCTTTTGATTATTGAAGCACGTACAGGCTCAGCCTACTGAGGTTCAGTTTCGTCTTCCGTAGGATTCGTTTCGGTTCCTTCTTCCGCAGCAGTTTCGGCTGCCCCGTCATCGCTCGCAGTCTCTTCTGAATTTGACGCGTCTTCTGAAGTTTCTACTGCTTCACCTTCAGTCGCGGCATCTTCATCCTGATTAGCGGTATCAGTCGGATCGGCGGTTGGATTTTCAACATTCGCTTCGACGACGTCTCCGTCCTCATTGACCACTGGCGCCTCTTCTCCTTCAGCCATTTCTGTAGGTTCTTCTGGAGCCGGGGCCGCTTTGGCTTCGGGTCTATCCAGCGGGCTGTCCGCATTGACACGCAAATATTCAATTACGGCGGCGCGGTCTTCTTCTTTTTTCAATCCGATAAAAGACATATTGGTGCCGCTCAGATGGGCCGCAGGTCGAGTCAGGAAGCTGTTCAGTTGTTCATATGTCCAATTATAACCTGCGGAGTTCATAGCGGAGGAATAGTTGAAGTCAGATTTGTGCGCTGTCGGGCCGCCGACAACGCCGTAAAGGTTTGGCCCCGTGCCATTGGGTCCACCGGGTTCAACATTGTGACAAGACTGGCATTTTTTAAAGACGTTTGCGCCTTCGTCAGCGTCCATGGCATCGACAAAGCTCTGCTGCGGAAATGGCAGGTCTAAAGCTTCTTCTTCGCCCGCCCCCAATTCAATGGCTCCGACGGAGTAAACCGGAACTTCAGGTGCATCTGTGTGCATAAAGAAGTGCGGCACTTCGCGCAAAACCATGACACCTAAAGCAGTCGCCAAAATGGCACCGGCGATTTTGTTGAAACCAAGCTCATCCATGGGACGATTTCCTTCGTAATCTTATTCTTAGACGGCCGAGCATAGCCCATCCCGTTTGTTTCGTGGTCTTAATATAAACATATCACGCGAAAGCAAATGGAAAACCACTTGCGGCACACAGTCGCAAAGGGTTTAAGCCCTGTTTGAGACGTATTTTTCAAGATTGAGACCAATATGAGCGATGTGATTGTTTATCAGGGGGAATCCGGGGCCTATTCCCATTTGGCTTGTCAGGCCTATTTCCCGGATCATACCCCGATGCCTTGCGCGAGTTTTGCCAGCGCTTTTGCCCGGGTTCGGGAGGGAGAGGCGCAGCTTGCCATGATCCCTGTCGAAAACACTGTGGCAGGGCGTGTGTCGGATATTTACCACCTGTTGCCAGAAGGCGGGCTACATATTGTCGGAGAGCGATATCTAGCGGTTCACCATCAACTTTTAGGTGTCAAAGGTGCAAAGAAAGAAGATATCAAGACCGCCCGATCCCATCCTATGGCTCTGGGACAGGTCAGAAAAAAACTGGTCGAGTGGAATATACGCTCGGTTGCGGATGTAGACACGGCCGGGGCGGCGCGCAAAGTTGCCGAGGAAGGCGATAAAACTGTTGCGGCGGTCGCCTCAAAACTTTCCGCAGAAACCTATGGCCTGGACATTCTGGCAGAAAATATTGAAGACGAATCTCATAACACAACCCGGTTTCTTATCTTGTCACCAAATCCGGTTATGCCGGTTCAGACAGACGGCCCTGTTGTTACAAGTTTTGTCTTTAAAGTCCGAAGTGTCGCTTCTGCACTTTATAAGGCGCTTGGTGGGTTCGCGACAAATGGCATCAATATGACAAAGCTCGAAAGTTATATGGTGGGTGGATCCTTTAACGCGGCGCAATTCTACGCCGATGTCGAGGGGCATCCCGACAGCCCGGCAATGCGTCATGCCTTGGAAGAGCTTGCCTTTTTCTCGGAAAACTTGACGATTCTAGGGACATATCCGGCTGACTCCAGCCGAAATTTGGGATAGCCATCACGTCAATTTGAACGCATAGGGCTACACCTGCGATAGAGGACGCCTTATATGAAGGCTATGAAAACAGTTAGTTTCATCATGACAGCCGCGATTCTCGGCTTTTCAACGCTGACACCGCTGAGCGCTCATGCGGGGCACGATGTAATCTACACGTCTTGGCGGAATAACGCTGCCCTTGGCGGGTATGACGCTGTCAGCTTTTACTCCGGCAATCCGCAAAGAGGAGAAAGGGAGTTCTCGACTGTTTATAAAAGCGCAAAATGGTATTTTCAGACCGAAGCCAATCGAGATTTGTTCCTTGCGAACCCCACTGCATTTGAACCGCAATATGGGGGCTATTGCGCTTGGGCGGTGGCAAAGGGCAAACTTGCCAAAGGCAGCCCGAAACACTGGTATGTTGAGGACGGAAAGCTCTATCTGAATTTCAGTGGCCGAATCCGAGATCGCTGGCTGGCAGACAAAAATGATTATATCTCAAGAGCCAATTCAAGATGGCCGGATATTCTGAAATAAAAACCTTTAACCTTGCTCCACCCAATATTTCATCATCTGGTGGGCAATGGTGATACGGGGTAGTCTTGAAAAGGCATTGCCGGTCTTATCCAGCACAGCTTTTACCTCTTCTCGGGTAAACCAGCGGCAGTCTTCCAGCTCATCTTTATTGATTTCTATATCTGAGTTAATGGCGTCGCTTATGACCCCGAGCATAAGCTGGCTTGGGAATGGCCAGGGCTGACTCGCGATATAGCGGTGGTTTTTCGTCTTGATCCCACTTTCTTCTTCGACTTCGCGGGCGACGGCTTCTTCCATTGTCTCGCCGGGGGAAATGAAACCTGCCAATGCTGACATTGTTCCTTCCGGCCAGCCAATCCCGCGCCCCAAGAGGAGTTTATCCTCATGTATAACCAACATAATCACAACTGGATTAACGCGCGGAAAATGTTCCGCCGCGCAACTTTCCCGCGAACAAATTCTCTTATTGCCGCCCTCGCCGGGATTTGTCGGAGCAGAACATTTTGCACAGAACGGATGCTCGAAATGCCAATCGAGAATGGATTTGGCCCGTCCGGCCAGAGCAAGCTCTTCGTCGCTCAATTGTCCGCCGACGGTTCGCAAGCTCTGGAAGTCCTTTTCCAGTGTGATAGCGTCGTTTTTCTGTAAATTGCCAACAAATATAGGCCGGTCCCCTTCCAAGCCTAAGAAAATTACGTGTGGGTCTATCAGGTTTTGGCCAATAAGTTCCGTTGGGTGCAGTCGAATGAGTTTTCCTTCCGCATCAATTGCAGGTTGACCTTTATAAAATAAAATAGCGCGCGCGGCGGGTTTGGCCATGAAAGCCTGAAGCTCCTCCGGAGAGCGCTGAGTTTCACAAAAGTCGATAGGGCTGCCAGCGAATGGCATAAGGTCAGTATAGGTCATGCGGCTCTATAACGTTATCAGATAAAAAAGACATGGCTGAAAGCACAATGTCAGAACTTTGCCATAACAGCCCGTTTCGATCTTTAATTACCTCGAATTTAGAAACAGTGGCAAAATTACAACGACTCCACCGGGCTGCAGATTCCGGGGGAACGAACCGTTCGCTATGAGCATATCCTTCTCCGTGATTCATCACGAAAGGAAAATACAATGAGAAAACTAACAACTTCCGCCCTTGCGGGTTCAATGGCGCTTTCCATGGCATTCTTTGCGGGAACAGGTGTCGCTCAGGCCCAGGATTCTGGTGCTTATGGTACACTTGGTGCCAGCACTTATGAATTTGATACTTATAACGCGACAGGGCGCTTAGGATATAATTTCAACGAGTATTTTGGTGTTGAAGGTGAAGGTTCTGTTGGAATCAGCGGCGAAGAACAAAATGGTGTAGATGTTAAAACAGACTGGGATCTAGGCGCCTATGCTGTCGGCCGCCTACCTATTACGGAACGAGTCGAAGCTTTTGCGCGTGCGGGTTATACTGTCGTTAGCCTTAAAGCAGAAAGCGGCGGTGTGAGCATACAAGACGAAGCAGACGGCTATGCTGTCGGCGGCGGACTTCAGTATAATTTGGATGCCCGAAACGGAATCCGAGCCGGCTATACCTATAAGGAAGGCGAAATTGAAGGTGTCGATATCGATGCCGATGTTTGGGATGTTTCCTATGTACGGAAGTTCTAGCCCTTCCCCGCAGTAATAAGAGGTACAAACCCTCTCTCCAGAGCCCCGGCCAGTTTTCTGGTCGGGTTTTTTATGGGCTTAGGACTTGCCCCGTCCCCGCCTATTGTCCATATAGCCGCCCGGAAGGTTGGCTTTGGACGAGAATCCGCGCCAACCCGGTCAGGTCGGGAACGAAGCAGCCGTAACGTGGCTTTTTCGGGTCAGGGTTCAGCCTTCCACTTTTTAACTCCAGCCTTACGCAGCTTCGGTCTTTTCTTTATCGTCTTCCTCAGATTCATCTATACCCGTATCTGCCATCCAGCGGTTGGACAGACTTCCGTGAACCAAGGCGGAGACCAATATTGTGAAGCTAACGATACACCAAATTCTTTCCGGGTCGGCAAAATCAACCTGATTAAGGCCGAAAGCAACGTAAAAAATAGAGCCCATTCCGCGGATGCCGAAAAAAGCGATCTTTGCCCGGTCTGCCTTTGACATCTCATGTCCAATTAAAGCAAGCCACCCGGTTAGCGGTCTTATAACAAATACAATTGCCACTGCGATGGCGACATCTTGCCAAATCCAGACATGCCAAAGCGATCCGCCGATAAATGTCCCGAACCAGAGCAGAATAATGGCGAGTAAAATCGCTTCTAATTGGTCGGCCGATTTATGAGTTTTATTCTCATAAGGCTCGGCTTTGGTGTCTTTTGTAAACGCTCTAGCGGCCCGTGCCGCGATAAATACGGATAAAAAGCCATAGCCATGGACCAATTCTGCCAGGCCATAAGATATAAATGTGGCTGCCAACAACACCAAAGCCGCATTTGATCGATTATTAGTGGCATCCCCGATGGAAGAAAATAAAACTTGGGTCAATGCCCAACCGACGCCTAATCCGACCAAAACACCTGTTGTAATCCGGTATACAACATCGTCAAGAACCCAACCGCTCCAAGAAAAGTCGCCACTGGTGGTGGCGAGTCCGACGGCCAGCCAAATAAACGGAAAAGCCAAGCCATCATTCAGCCCCGCTTCTGATGTGAGGGCCGTTTTGGTCCCATCTTGCTCGCTATGCGGGGACCCCACGGAAACTGATCGGGCCAAAACAGGATCTGTCGGCGCCATGGCCCCTGCCAACAAAATGGCCCCCGCGAGGGATAGGCCGCCTAGATTCATCCCTAGCCAAGCCACACATAAAACAGATAAGGGCATGGATATTGCCAAGAGCCGCCAAGTCGGCTGCCAAGTGCCCCAGCGAGCTTTCAGATCTATTGAGAGGCCGGCCCCGGCAAGGGATATGATAACAATCATTTCCGAGGCGTGCTCTACGATTTTAGATTCAATTTCACTCCCCATAGGATTTATCACGGGGAGGCCTATTAGAGCGCCAATAATGCCGACAAGGATGTATATGATAGGAATATTATATAAAACTTTGTTGCGAAATGCGGGCTGAAACGTCAGCCCCATAAACGCCGCCCCGATTAAGCTGTAATAAAAGGCAATTTGGTTTTGCATTATAAAGTCAGTCATTCTTTTCCATACGCATAGGGAACCGTTTTGTCTCCAGCCATTGCCATACGCATGGGGAACCGTTTTCTCCTCCGTTCGTTTTGTTGAAAAGGAAAATTTATGCCCGATAATGAGCAAGCCAGAACAGACGAGATGGCAGAAACTCCAAAACCGCCTCATAAACGACTAAGTACATTTGTTATTTTGGCTATTTTTGCAGGCGTGATCGCCGTAATTGTTTTCTCCTAATCTCCTAGCCCCTTTGGTGCAAAAACTAGAAGGAGGACGGAGCTGAGGGATAAACTGTGGACGCGGGAGAGCCATCTCTCCTTGTGCCCTTTCCCCGAGCTGTCTTTCTGCCTATATATTTTAGGATGAATACGACACCGCAACAATCCTATCAGGTTTTGGCCCGGAAATACCGGCCTTACACCTTTGAAGACATGATCGGTCAGGACGCGATGGTGACAACTCTCACCAATGCGTTTGAGGCCGGTCGGGTCGCCCATGCTTTTATGATGACAGGGGTGCGCGGAATCGGGAAAACCACGACAGCGCGGCTTCTCGCTCGGGCCTTAAATTACGAGACAGATGAGGTAGACCATCCGTCAACAGATCTCTCCAAACCCGGTAAACATTGCGAACTTATCATGGCAAGCTCTCATATGGATGTGCTGGAAATGGATGCCGCCTCCCGGACGGGTGTCGAGAATATGCGCGAAATGCTGGACGGGGTACGATACGCGCCCGCCACGGCGCGTTATAAAGTCTATATTATTGATGAGGTGCATATGCTCTCAGCGGGGGCCTTTAATGCGCTCCTGAAAACTCTCGAAGAACCGCCCGATCATGCGAAGTTTATTTTCGCGACAACCGAAATTCGCAAAGTGCCAATCACCGTGTTGTCCCGCTGTCAGCGATTTGATCTAAGACGGGTCGAAGCCGGGGCGCTTTCTAAACATTTGCGCGGTATATGCGAAAAAGAAAATGTCAAAGTTTCTGAGGAAGGGCTGGCTTTGATTGCCCGGGCTGCTGAGGGCTCGGTGCGCGACTCACTTTCTTTGCTGGATCAAGCTATTGTGCAGGCGGGATTAAAAGGCGACGAAGTGAGTTTCGAGCAGGTGCGATCCATGTTGGGCTTGGCTGACCGGGTGCGGGTTCTGGATTTATTTGGAATGGCGGCGCTTGGCGATGGTAAAGGCGCGATCACTGAAATGCGGGCCCAGTATGATGACGGGGCAGATCCCGCCGTTGTTATGCGTGACCTCATGGATATTTGCCATGAAATAAGCCGAGCGAAGACCTTAGGCGAGGAGGCGGAGTTCGATGCGGCGCCAGATCAAATTGAACGCATCCAAAAATTAGCAGAGCAGCTCTCCATGGGACAGCTCACCCGGCTTTGGCAAATTTTAACGCAATCTCACAATGAAGTCCGCATGGCGCCAGCGCCCTTGGCGGCGGCTGAAATGGCTATGCTTAAACTTGCGGTGTCGGGACAAATGCCGCCGCCCGAACTCGCAGCGCAAATTATTGAGCGCGCGCAAAAGTCAATTAAAGACGGGGGGGAGGGCCTACCTGTCCTGCCGAATTCTGCTCCGGCGTCACAGGCGACAAGTCCGACCTCAAATGCCTCCCCTGTGCGTAAAGATAATATTGAAGCCAGTGGGCCTTCGACAGCTACGGCGCAGCTTCAAGCGCCCAAACCCGTATCTGTGGAGCCGCCGCCTATTGAATTGAAAAACCTTCAAGACCTTGTGGATGCCCTGCCGGAAACCCAAATTAAATTACGCTCGGATATAGAACGCTATGTGCGCCCAATTCGGTTTCGACGCGGTAGTCTCACGATTGAATTAATTAGCACCGCCCCGCCTGCTATGATTGGGAAAATGGTAAGTGCTATTAAGGGTATAACGGGCGAGCTGTGGATTATTTCGACGGAGAAGAGCGGCGGCGGACCGACGCTTGCGGAACTCCGGCAAAAGGCGAAAAAAGATCAAGCGGAGAAAGATCGTGCACATCCTGCCTTTTCTCACTCGCTTCTAAAAAATGCCCAATTACTAGCTATTACAGAAATAGAAAATCACAACGTCATTCAAGGTGATTTCGGGACAGACCCGAGGCCTTCGGACGCCGAAGATGAAGAGGACTAAATCATGAAAGATTTGATGGGCCTGATGAAACAGGCAAAAGACATGCAAAAGAAAATGGAACAGGCGCAGGCCGAAGTTGCCGACCTAGTGGTCGAAGGCAAGTCAGGCGGCGGTCTGGTCACAGTTACTTTGACAGGCGGCGGCAATATGAAAGGGTTGAAAATTGACCCAAGCCTGATTTCAGATGAGGAAGCCGAAATTCTCGAAGATTTGATTGTAGCGGCCTTTCAGGACGCCAAAGCCAAGCTTGATACCGCGCAAGGCGAAACCATGAAAAACGCCATGGGTGACGTGCAGCTACCGCCCGGTATGAAAATGCCGTTCTAGCGAATTTTGCTGTTTTCGATAGCGGCTTTGGTTCTGTATTTTTATCGAATAAAGTTGACTGCTTTTCGGTGGCGTCTTCGCGCGGCCATCAGGTCCGGAGCCAGTTATATTTATCTAACACTCTCTAAGTGAAAACACTTTTAAATTTGAAAGTGGCAGCTCTGTCTTTTATTTTTAATCTGTTCCCTTTGCCAATTTTAGATATTTTTCGATAAGACTGAACTTCTTCAGAGCTGTTGTGGAACGACTTCTGCCTTCTTGCTTTATATTAAAGCCTATATAGGGGACGAAATCTTGTTTTTAATAAAATATCTACTGTTTATTTTGATGGCGATCGGCGTGGCCGGCGCGATTATCCCCATATTTAATTTTCAAATCTGGTGGTTAAGAGCTTGGACATATACACGTATTCAGCTTTTATATCTCGCTGCTATTTTATACGCAGTCTACCACGCCATTTTCGGATTCAATGAACTCATGTTTCTTGGGTTAATTGTTATTGTCGGCTTTTGCCTCAAAGATATTTTTGCGTTCACAGTTTTCGGACGTAAATTGACGAAAGACGCCGATCCTAACTCTTCCGCTCCGCGTATCAAACTTCTTGCTGCCAATGTTTTAATGGAAAATGATGAGGCTCGCGGGCTGCTAACATCTATAAAAGACAAGGATCCCGACCTTATATTGATGGTTGAAACGGATGAGAAATGGCGCGGATTTATGTCAGATGTAGAAGCCCGCTATCCTTATAACTTTCTTCTGCCTTTACCGGATCACAACGGAATGTTGTTTTATTCTAAATTTCCGATTTTAAATGTTGAGGACAGGCGGTTAATACAGGATCATATTCCTTCTCTTAAAATTGATCTTGAACTGGAGGAGGGACATAACTTCCGGCTTTACGGCGTTCACCCCCGCCCCCCTCGGCCGCAGGACGATACGGAAGATATGGATCATGAACTTTTGATTGTTGCAAAAGAGGTCAGAGAAACAAGTGGACCGACTCTAGTCATGGGGGATTTGAACGATGTTGGATGGTCGCCCACAACGAAGCGGTTCCTAGCGATTAGCGAGATGCAGGATCCACGTCGTGGCAGAGGGCTATATAATACATTTAATGCCAAAAATATTCTGGAGCGCTGGCCGCTGGACCATATTTTTCATACCTCTCACTTTAAGCTAGTCAAAATGGAACGCCTCCCGAAATTCGGCTCCGATCATTTTCCGATGTTTATCGAATTTACTCTGGAAAGCATGGAAGACTAATATCAGGCTCTTATCCTTAGCTTTTTCCCTGCTAAGCTAAGTTCGAATCAAAAGGGTATTTATGTCAGGGTTAAATGTCAGTCCGGAAATAGAGCGCTTGATTGCGCTTTTGGCTAAATTACCGGGTCTCGGTCCGAGATCTGCCCGCCGCGCAGCGCTTGATCTCTTGAAAAAACCGGATGCGCTCATGCGCCCCTTGTCTCAAGCAATGGGGGAAGCGGCAGAGCGCATCTCCACTTGCCGGATTTGCGGTAATGTTGATTCCCGAAATCCCTGCCATATCTGCACGGCCCCCGGACGAGATAAATCTATCATCTGCGTCGTACAGGACGTAGCCGATCTTTGGGCAATGGAGCGCGCAAGTGCTTTTAAAGGCCAGTATCATATTCTCGGCGGAACTTTGTCGGCTCTGGACGGCATTCGCCCGGATGATTTAAATATTGCAGCTTTAATAGAACGGGCCTCTGACCCAGAGCTAAAGGAAGTTATCTTAGCCATGAATGCGACGGTCGATGGGCAAACGACGGCGCATTACATCACAGATCATCTTTCCGGAACAGGGGTTTCGGTTTCCCGCTTGGCGCATGGCGTTCCAGTCGGGGGGGAGCTTGATTATCTGGATGACGGGACGATATCCGCCGCAATGAAAAGCCGACGACCCTTTTAAAACTCTTCCAAGATAGACGTGCCGGAGCTCTGATCCGGACTGGTCCACTGCCAAGTCTCATGCAGCCGCAATTTACCTGACGGAAGGGTTTCGGGAACGGTATGGCATTTTCCGGTCATGAGCACACCCATTTTGCTCCGATGATGGTAACGCATATCCAAAGACCCGTCGCGCTGGATTACGCCCATTAATTGTCCATAGGCGATATCTCCGCCGGAATATGTGGCTGTAACCAAATCATGATCTTGCTGATAAATAAAAATAGTCTCGGAAGTGGTTTCGGAATCCCCTTTTATTTCAACAGGCCGGAAAATTCTTCCGCCGTAATAGATTGGGTTCTTTGGTCGGGTAGTCATTCTTTTGTTTTGGGAAACTGGGCGATATTATCAGATGATTTTTCTCGTTCCTGTAAGTCCAAGCTTTCAATTTTGTCAGCGCGCCCAGTGATTTTCTCCGTCGAGATACGGATTTGCCGCATGTCTTCTGTGCTTTGATTGAAGTGACTTTGCAGTTTTGCGACCCGCTCATCCAGACGGGTCACGTCTTTTGACATTTTTCCGACTTCACTTTGAATAATGTGGGCTTGCTCTCGCATGGCCGCATCACGCATCACGGCCCGCATGGTGTGAAGCGTCGCCATAAAGGTTGTCGGGGAGACAATCATAACTTTTTTGGTAAAGCCATGCTCTACAACCTGCGGAAAATGGGTGTGGAGTTCCGCATACACAGCTTCGCTCGGCAAGAAGAGCATGGCGATGTCGTGAGTCTCGCCGAAAATCAGATATTTAGATGCGATGTCATTTATATGGCGCGTCACGTCGGCGGCAAAGCCGCGCTTGGCGACGGCGTTTTGTTCTGTATTATCGGTTTCCGTCAGGCGCCGCCAGGCCTCCATCGGAAATTTGGAATCAATCGCCACATCGCCTTGCTCGCCGGGCAGGTGGATAAGCGCGTCCACGCGTTTGCCGTTAGAAAGCGTGTGCTGAAAGCTAAAAGCGTTTGGCGGTAGGTAAGTCTCAATGAGGTCCTGCATTTGTTTTTCGCCAAACGCGCCGCGCGCCTGTTTGTTGGAAAGGAGTGATTGCAGTCCGGATACTTCGCCGGACAGAGTTTCGATATTTTTCTGTGCCCGATCAATCAGTGCCAACCGTTCATGAAGCTGTTTGAGGTTGGCTGAGTTTCGCTCCTGCGTATCGACGATAGATTTTCCGACTCGTTCTGAGACTTTAGACAGGCGTTCATCCAAACTCTGGCGAAACATGGTGTCGCGCTGGGCGCTGTCTTCGGCAAACTGAGAAAGGCGGCCTTGCAGCGCGCCTTGCTGGGCCTGCATTTCGGAGAGCTTCTCTCGCATTTGTGCCGCGAGCATAGCGGCTTCCGGATCCTTGCGGTTGCCTGTCACCAAAAAGGCGATGATCGCTCCAATCAGAGCGAAAGCCAAAAGCAAAATAATTTCGACCAGAGTGAGTTCTAGCCCGCCAAAAGAAAGGAGAGGTTCCATATTTGTTCTAATGACACGGAACGGAGAGTTGGGAAAGGGGGATTAAAAATTTACCCCCGCAGCCGTCCCCCCACTTTCATCACGCCTTCAATAATTTTGTCGCTTACCGCGTCAATTTCTTTATCTGTGAGCGTGGCATCTGTCGGTGCAAGTGTCACTTCTATGGCCAGAGACTTATGACCCTCTTCGACGCCTTTGCCTTGATAGATGTCAAACAGAGTGACATTGGAGATGAGTTTTTTGTCGGCTCCTTGAGCGGCCCGTAAAACATCATTCGCGGCAGTGGCGTCTGGCACAATAAAAGCGAAATCACGTGTCACCGGCATGAAGTCTGATAAAGTTAAGGCGCCTTTGGATTTAGACGCGTTTTTCTTTCGCGGCGCAGGCAGGGCTTCCGGCCAGATTTCAAAGGCGACAACTCGTCCCTCAATCCCCATAGCTTTCAAGACGCGCGGGTGGAGCTCGCCAAAGTTGGCCAAAACCTTTTTCGGCCCCATACGAAGCGAGCCTGAGCGGCCCGGATGCCAATAGTCTCCGATAGCTTCCATAAGCATCAGGTTGTCAGCGGAAACGCCCATGGCGTCTAAAGCCTCTAGAGTGTCCGCTTTGGCAGTCAGAGCCGAAATGTCTTCCATTCCGGACCAATCACGTACGCTTTCAACGCGGCGCATTCCGGCGAGTGAAAGACTCTGATCGTTGGGCGCCTGTCCATCAAAGACGGGGCCAAGCTCGAACAGAGCCGCGCCCGGATAGCCCTTATCTGCATTGCGTTGTCCGGCGAGCAAAAGGTGAATCAGCGCGCTAGGGCGCATGGTATTCAAATCATTCGAAATCGGATTATCGACGCGCAGGGCAGGGTTGTCGCCGCCGAAAAGCGCTGCGTGTTCGTCCAGCGCAAAAGACCAAGTGACAGATTCGGACAGGCCGCGCAAAGCCAACGCCCGGCGCGCAAGACGCGTTCGGTTCTGGGTCAAGGTCGCGGTCGGTTCGCGGCGTCCCGGCAAAGGCGGAAGGCTGACGGCTTCCAGATTATGATAGCCGTGAATTCGGGCGATTTCTTCGACCAGATCCGCGTCTTCGGTGCAGTCACGGCGGAAACTCGGCACAGTTACTTTCCAAATTGGACCGTGTTTGACGGTAAAGCCGAGCTTGGTCAGGATTGTGTTCATCTCCTCATCTGACAAGCTGAGGCTTGTCAATTTGTTGACCTGCATGGGATCAAATTTGATGGGGTCAGGGTCAGCGGGAATTTCTCCGCCGATCACGATATCGCTGGCTTCGCCGCCGCAAATTTCCAGAACAAGCTGAGTTGCGAGTTCGCACCCCTCTATCAGTCCGCCAGTATCTACTCCGCGCTCGAACCGGTATTTCGCATCGGAATTGACGCCAAGCCGTTTGGCGGAGCGGCGAATGGTCAGCGGATCGAAATAGGCGCTTTCGATTAAAATGTCCGTTGTGTTTTCATCACAGCTAGAGCTTTCTCCGCCCACGATACCACCAAGGCCGAGTATGCCGCTCTCGTCGGCGATAACAACATCGTCTTCGGTTGCTGTGTAAGTGCGGTCGTCCAGCGCTTCAAACTTTTCACCTTCGCCCCGACGCACAATGATCGAGCCCGTCAGTTTCGAGACATCATAGAAATGCAAAGGCCGCGCGCGGTCATAGGTGATGTAATTCGTAATATCGACAAGGGCTGAAATCGGGCGCAGGCCGATGGCTTTTAATTGATCTTGCAACCATTTTGGCGACGGCCCGTTTTTGACGCCGCGAATATGGCGGCCAACAAAAGCCGGACAGCCTTCAGTATCCTCAACGCGGATTTTTTGATCTGTCTCGAACTTTGGCGGGGTCAGATTGGTCGGCGGCGTAATTAATTTACCTAACCCGACCGCGGCCAAATCGCGCGCTATCGAATTCACGCCAAGCCAGTCCGGGCGGTTGGGCGTCACTTCGAAATCAATAACGGGGTCATTCATATTCAGGGCGTCGGCCAGTGGCGTGCCCATTTCGAGGGTCTGCGGCAGGTCGAGAATCCCATCTGCGTCTTCATCGACCTCCAACTCCTTGCCGGAACACATCATGCCCGAGGACTCGATGCCGCGAATTTTACGGGGCTTTTTATCGAGGCTGAAATCCAGACCCGGAATGTAAGCGCCAAGCGGGGCATAGGCGACGGTCATATCGGCGCGCGCATTCGGGGCGCCGCAAACAATGGTCTTCGTGCCGTCGCGGGTCTCCACTGTACAGACCTTGAGCTTATCCGCGTCAGGATGCTTTTCCGCCGTGAGAACTTTGCCGATAGAAAACTCGGATAGTTTCTCTGCCGGATTTTCAACGTCTTCGACTTCGAGACCGGCGAGCGTCATCGCTTCGACAACCTCGTCGATTGTCGCCTCTGTCTCGAGATGCCTTTTCAGCCATGAGAGTGTGAATTTCATTATTACACCAGTGCTTTAAATGGAATGATCAAAAAGTTTGCGAATCCGAAAAGCAGGCAAATCCAAATTACGATGTAAAACCAAGTTGGAAATTTCCTTAAAACCCAAAAATTTACTTTTTTGCCGGCTTTTTCTTTGCATTTTACCGATAATATATTTCCGAGCTGTTTATTGATAAATATTCCGTCTAATACGATCAATTCTTTAGGCGCTACATAAGGCAACGTGACAACATACAAACCGTCTGGATTCGTAGATGTTTTATAATCTCTACTAGGAAATATTAGTAGTTTGGTTGGAGCGGATTGGTATATTATTTCGACACTTGAGGCGGGTGCTCTTCCTAAATTTTGAACAAAGTTTTTTTCGGCAATTACATGTGCAGTGTTTTCTTCAATCGGAATAGGATGCCAACTGTGGTTTGCTTGACCCCAAATAAGCGAAACTTTTGGACGAAGGAAATTAAGTAGAATTGCTACCATCACGGCAAGAAAGGCGGATACTATTTCGGATGAATATCCCTGCCAAATTTCGTTTAAAAACTCTTGACCCATCAACTTAGACCCGTCGCGAGGTTAGCTTGTAGGAGGGGGTCGAAGCCATAATGGCCGAGCCAGCGTGTGTCTGCGGCGAACATGTCGCGCAGGTCCGGCATGCCGTATTTGAGCATGGCGAGGCGGTCGACGCCCATGCCAAAGGCAAAGCCTTGATATTCTTCGGGATCTAGGTCGCAGGCGCGCAGCACATTGGGGTGGACCATGCCGCAACCGAGAATTTCCATCCAACTCTCCCCTTGGCCGATTTTAATCGCTGCGCCGTCGCGTTGATAGCGTACATCCATTTCGGCGGAGGGTTCGGTGAACGGGAAATGATGGGGACGGAACTGCACATCGACATCTGTTTCGAAAAACGCGCTGACAAAATCCATCAGAACGCCTTTGAGGTGGCCCATATGGATGCCTTTGTCGATGACCAAGCCTTCGACTTGATGAAACATTGGCGTATGGGTTTGGTCGGAGTCAGATCGGTATGTCCGGCCCGGCGCGATAATGCGGATGGGCGGCTTTTGTGAAATCATCGTGCGGATTTGCACTGGCGAGGTGTGAGTCCGTAAAACCTTTTTTTCTTCGTCACCCACAGGGGACATGAAAAATGTATCGTGAATATCTCTCGCCGGATGTCCGGGCGGGAAATTCAGCGCGGTGAAATTATGAAAATCATCTTCAATATCCGGGCCTTCGGCGACCGAGAATCCCATATCGGAAAAAATGACGGCCATTTCTTCCATAACTTGCGGAACCGGATGAAGCGTGCCCTTGCGGCGCGTAATCGGCAAAGACATATCCATGGTTTCCGAGGCGAGGGCCGCGTCGAGAGCTCTGTTTTCAAGCTCTGTTTTCTTTTGCTCGACCAAAGCGTTGAGGTCGTTTTTCAACCCGTTAAGCGCCGGTCCCATAACCTTTTTCTCTTCAACGCTCATCTTTCCGAGCTCGCGCATCATTAGGGAGACTTCGCCTTTTTTGCCTAGAGCGGCGACGCGAACCTCGTCCAGTGTCTGGAGATCAGAGGCGGCCTTAATCTGGGCGGCGATTTTGGTTTTGACAGAGTCGATATCGGCCATGGTGGCAGGTCTTTCGGCATAACTTGAGGGCGGACATGTGTCCGCTTTATATGAGCCGCGTTTTGACGTTTTGCGCATCGCCCGTCAACCTAAAGCCTGCGCTGGTCTGCGATTGCGCTTATCCGGACTTGGTCATTTTTGTTTTTATAAAAGTCGTTCGCCCATTTGATTTTATGGCGGCCGGATCATCAAGAGGGTCTAAATCCTCGGCAATCTCTTCTCGCTTACGGTAAAGACAGCGTATGTCATCGACGGGGTCAAAACCGAAATTTATCTGTTTTAAGGATTCCTGGCTGCCGAGTAAGAGGTAGCCATAGGGAAGAACCAAGGAGGAAAGACCGCGCAATACCCGTAGTTTCGCCGGGCCGGAATAATGCGGTAAGGCCCCCCGAAACAAAACCCCATGAAATTTTGGAAGGTTTCCAAGGCTTGATAGAAGATGCACGTCTTTAAACTGCACTACAGATTTCAATGAGTCTTTGACCACCCAATCGCTACTGTTGGGCTCTGCGACCGGATCGAAAAACTTTATAAGGTCGCGAGCTGGCAGACCGCGCTGTACCTCGAAATGGGTATAGCGCCCGGATTTGGCCCGGTCCAAGGCGGTGGAGGGGTAGTCCACACCGATGATCTCTATATTCAGTCCGGGGAATTGGTCTTTGACCCGCTCAAACGCCATCGCCATGCCGTAAGCTTCCTGACCTGCGGCACAGCCAAAGGAAAGGAGCCTTACCTGACCTCCACCGCGCACGGCAAACAGGTCGGGAAGGATTTTATCCGCGAAAAGAGAAAAACTTTTGGGGTCTTTGTTGAAATGACTGTCCCGTTCCAGCAGGGTTGAGACGACCTGGACCGCAAGCCGGCTTTCCCCGGTTCCAAACAGTTCATCTACGAGGGCATCAAGGGATTGAAACCCCTCTTTCCGGGCCAAGGCGGAAAGCCGCGTTTCCACCAAAAAGGCATGATCAGAGCCTAGATTGACCCCGGCCAACTCTAAGGTAAGCCGTTTTAGCGCCTCGTAATATGAAGGGTTTAAGCTGAGCGCCCCCGCCATGGTTAGATCAATCCTGCAAGCTGGAATTTGGATTCGATGATGTCAGAATCAAAAGGCTTCATAATATATTCGTCGGCCCCGTTATTCAGGGCTTCTGTAATGCGCTCAACGCTCCGTTCGGCTGTGCAGAAAACGACAATGGGAGCGTCGCCATCGGGCAGCTTACGCAACGCCTGCAAGAACCCAAATCCGTCAAGCACCGGCATTCTCCAATCCAGTAATACGGCGTCGGGCATGCTTAATTTACACAGGTCAAGCGCTTCTTTTCCGTTGCTTGCTTCGGAAACGTCAAAATTCATATCTTTAAGGATTCGTGTCGCGACGCGGCGGATCATTTTAGAGTCATCGACAATCAGGCAGTGTTTTAAATTGCTCATGAAATAGCTCCGACTCTAAATTCATCAGGCGAAAATCCGTCAGCCAAAGGGGTGTCGAGCAAGGCTTCTAGTCGGGAGCTTATCCCTTCTTCAACAGGCATTTTGGGCGTAGACCTTGTTTCTGAGACCGCATATTTCAAGATGAGTTTAAGAGACTTGCTCGCCGGGTTATGCTCGATCGTGACCAAATCGGCATGGCCGCATTTCTTCACCCATGCCTCACTGAGGGGGGCAGAAATTGTTGTAAAAGTCATGGCTTTGGATGTCGCGCTTATATCAATTTGGCAAAGAGATTCGGGTTTTGTTGTCGCCGCCAAATGCCGAATGAGGCAAGAGATCCACGTTTCGGCTCTCTGTTTCAAAAGGTTGGCTTTTGATTCCGGAAGCGTGACCCCTCCCATGTCATAGGAGAGACTGAGGGTGAGGGATGATTGCCGGGCAACGGAGAGACTGTTTTGCACTATATCGCGAATGAAAGCTTCGAGCGCGACTTTGGGCTCTTGAAACGTAGCTTCATCCGTCGGAGTGTCGGCCGGTTCAATAGACTCTGTAAAAGTTTCGAATTGAAGGGCTTCTGTACCGGATTGTTCGGGAGCGGTATTTTCCTGACTGAGCGGTGATGTCGATAGTGACAAAAGCGACTCAAAAGCCGGCTTTTGCGCTGCGTCCACGAGGGGCAGGGCAGATTGCATGGCTTCAATGGCGCGAGCCTGACGGGCCGTTTCGGAAAAGTCGACAGGAATAATATCAGCGCTCTCTTGCGGCTCTAAATCTGAAGGAACCTCATCATCATTTTTTTCCATTTCTGCCACACCGGTTTCGTACAGCGCTACCACATTGGAGAGGGTGTGAAGCCGTAAAGGCAGTCGGTGCTTATCATCTAGAGCTTCCAGAGCGTCTTGTGCGGCGCGGTAAATGGCGCGGGCGTGGTTTAATTTTGCCCCGCTTTGGATTTCCGCCAAAACATCCGTCATATCCTGCGCGCAGGCCACATTTGCCCGATTCAGGGCAGTGTGACAGCACTGCACGAAGGTGCGGGCCTGTTTTATGCAATCACCCATATGGTCTGATCATCCAAACTGTTTCACCAAGCGATGTTCGCGGATCATCCACGACACCTTGTGTAAATCATGACCAAAAAGGGTTAAGACGGACTAAAGCGCCTTCACAATTTGCAGTTTGAAGCTTATAAAAACAACAAAATTTGGCTTGTAGGAATTTTATAATTTAAATCAGGCGAAATTAGCTGTCAGCGTAACAGACTCTTCGTCGGCGTCATGGGTAAGAGATCCGCCCAATTCGCGCGCTATCATCCCAGTGTAAAAGGGTTGGATTGAGCGGCCATCAAACCCGTCCTCAGGTGTTTTTCCGTTTAAGGCTTTTTCTATTTCGGGCTTGAGAGCGGCGCGGCGTCCCGTGGCCACGAGTTTCAATTGGGACTCATCACCAGAAATGACGACCTCTCCCCCTCTCGGAATAGAATTTACCGAGATCATGACCATATTCATCAAAAGTCTCGCTTTGGACTTTTCGAGCCCGTTTACGGAAAGCTGCCAATTGAGAGTGGCTTTGCTGTCGGCGTACATATCCATTGTCTTTTTTTGAAGGTCTTCAAGCGGAAAAATTCCGGGGGCAGACCCTGCCGCGCCGAAAGCGTCGCGTAGAAAGTTCAGCTTGGCATTGGCTTGCCGCGAGGCATTGCGAATGAGATCAATCGCATCGGGGTGCATATCGACATTGTTCTCATCATCCAAGACTTCGAGTCCCGTATTCACCATGCCGACAGGATTGATTAGGTCGTGGCAGACCCGCGAACATAATAAGGCCGCGAGGCTAGAGGGGGTAAGTTTGATGACATTAGCACTCATGAGTCGCACTCCGATGGTATCTATATTTTAGTTCTGAGCTGATTTGCCCGTCACAACAAACAAAAAACCCCGGCGCAAGGCCGGGGTTCCAATTTTTAGTTTTGCCAAGGGTTATGGCAAGTCTTCCTGATCAACCAAACCGTCTTTCGCGGTTTTCTCTTTGTCGAAATATTCTTTCGCCAATTTGAACACGACCGGGGACAGCAAGATGATACCAATCAGGTTTGGTGCAGCCATGAGGCCTGTCAAAGTATCTGCCATTAACCAGAACAGGTTGACGATATTCCCAATTTGATCTTGTAGCGCAATTGCGGCCGCAGACGCGAATACAACTAATACCCAAAGGATACGATAAACCGGTATGGATTTTTCGGTGAACAAGAAAGCCGAGCAACGCTCTCCATAATAGCTCCAACCGAGAATGGTCGTGAACGCAAAAACGGTCAGGCCAATGGCCACAATGTGCCCCCCCCATCCAAAGAGGCTGGCGTCAAAGGCTGAGGCTGTCAGCGGGGCACCCGTATCACATCCTGGAGGCTGCAGACCTGTCATAAGGGTTTGTAGATTTTCAGGGCTGGCAATACATTCTGTTGGAATGACGCCGGAGGTTAGAATAACCAAAGCTGTGATTGTGCAAACAATCAACGTATCAATAATAGTGCCCAGCATCGCGATAATGCCTTGATTAACCGGATCATTGTTTCTCGCGGCGGCGTGAGCAATAGGCGCGGAACCTTGTCCGGCTTCGTTCGAGAAAATACCCCGGGCCACACCCTTTTGCATCGCCAATACCAATAGTCCGACAGAGATACCTGTCCCGGCTGTTTGCAGACCAAACGCGCCAGCGAAAATCCGGCCAAAGGCCTCAGGAATAGCCTCTGCGTGGAGAAGGATAACGGTGATACCGGCCAACAGGTACAGACCTGCCATGATCGGCACGACGGAAGAGGCGACAATGCCAATTCGTTTAATTCCGCCGATGATTACCGCGGCGGCCCCGCCTGCGATAAAGACCGCCGTGATCCAAGGGCTGAGACCATATGTGCTCTTAAGAGCATCTGCTACGGAGTTGGACTGAATTGAGGCCCCTGTTCCAAGCGCGGCGAAGAAACCGAAAAAGGCAAATGTATAAGCGAGCCATTTCCATTTCGGCCCCAAACCGTTCTTAATATAATACATCGGGCCGCCGACTCGGTTTCCTTTGGAGTCAATCTCGCGGTAACGCACCGCCAAAACGCCTTCAGAAAATTTAGTCGCTGTCCCGACAATGGCGGTCATCCACATCCAGAAGACAGCACCCGGGCCGCCAATGGCAATGGCGGCGGCCACGCCTGCAATGTTCCCGGTTCCGATGGTGGAAGATAGCGCCGTCATCAACGCCGCAAAAGGAGACACATCCCCCTCATCTTCGTTCCCAGTTCTTTTCTTGAAAAGCTGTTTGAAGGCGTAGGGGATACGCACCACGGACAGAAGGCGAAGGCCAAATGTCAAATAGAGACCTGTTAAGAGCAATAGACCCAACATGGGCCATCCCCAAACCTGTGAATTAACGAAGTTTAGAATCTCTTCAAATGACATTTTATCTCCCAGCCCTCTTGAGGGGTCCTTCAAATTTTAACGACCATAGGCGAGGGAATTGACCCATGCCAAATAAAAAAGCGTGATTTCTGGGAGTAAACTGCGCTTTGTACGCTTTAAAAATCTTCGGGCCCTGATATAGCCCTGATGAAAGTAGTGACGCCTTAATCTTCAGCAAGTCGGAAAACAAAATGTTTGAATATCTCGTACCTCGTCCGCCGGACGCTATTATTGCTCTGATGGAGGCCTGCAAAGCCGACACGAATCCCGATAAAATCGATTTGGGTGTTGGAGTATATAAAGATGATGCCGGAGAGACTCGGGTCATGAAAGCTGTCAAAGAGGCTGAAAAGCTCTGGTGGAAAGAAGAAACTACTAAATCGTATGTTTCCACTGTGGGTCGTTCAGATTTTTGTCAGGCTATGGTCGAGATGATGTTTGGCGAGAAAAGCCCTGTCATCACGGAAAATCGACTCGCGACGTCGCAAGCCGCAGGCGGATCAGGGGCCTTGCGGATTGGGGCGGAAGTCATCAAATCTGCCGCGCCCGATACAACTGTCTGGGTCAGTACGCCGACCTGGGCCAATCATATTCCGCTCATCAGCTCCGCCGGACTGAAGATCGACTATTACCCTTATTATAACCGGGAAACCTTAGGCGTTGATTTCCATGATATGCTCGATCATTTGCGCGAAAAAGCCAAGCCGGGCGATGTGGTGCTTTTGCATGGCTGTTGTCATAATCCGACTGGCGCCGACCTGACACAGGCGCAGTGGGATATTCTCGCAGATTTCTTGAATAACGAGTCCCTTATTCCTTATGTGGACCTCGCTTATTTTGGTCTGGGGCGTGGTATGGAAGACGATGTTTACGGTCTTCGTAAGATTTTGGAAATTTGCCCGGAAAGCTTGGTGGCGGCGAGTTGTTCGAAAAACTTTGGTCTCTACCGCGAACGTGTAGGGCTTATCGCGGTGATCACTAAGGATGCCGAAACCGCTAAAATTGCTCAAAGCCAACTTGGCTCTATTCAGCGTAAAATTATCTCTATGCCGCCTGATCACGGCGCCGCTTTGGTCGCGCGTATTTTAGGAGATAAAGCCTTACGCAAGATGTGGATAGATGAACTCGACGAGATGCGTATGCGGATGATTGATTTGCGCCGCCAGCTCTCAGAAGCGCTTTCCGTTCAGGGGGCCGAGACGATGGCGGCTGCCGTTAAAAACCAGAACGGAATGTTCTCGACCTTGCCTGTTTCGCCTGAACAAGCCGAAGCGTTGCGAGAGAAGTTTTCTATCTACATGACAAATTCGGGCCGGATAAACATTGCCGGCGCCAATAAAAATAACATTCCGAAATTGGCCGAAGCCCTATTGGACGTTTTATAGTAGAAAGCTCTAAAATTGGATATATCTAATAATAAGGCCGCATCCGAGCGGCCTTTTTTATGGGTTTAAACCAGTTTAGGGGGTTAAGCCAGCTTTGGCTCAAAAGCATATCCGGCCGATCGGACAGTTCGGATAGGGTCCGGCTTTTTCGGGGCGCCAAGGGCTTTTCTCAATCGCCCAATATGGACATCAACCGTGCGGGCTTCGACATAGACGTCCCGGCCCCAAACGGCATCCAAGAGCTGCTCCCGCGAAAAGACGCGGCCCGGATTTTTAATGAAATGTTCCAACAGGCGGAATTCCGTTGGGCCCAGATGCACTGTATTGTCTCCGCGTTTGACGCGGAAAGCCTGCATATCCACTTCGATATCGCCTTGCTTTATAATGTCCTGCAATAAAGACGGCTGGGCACGCCGCAAGAGGGATCGTGTCCGGGCAAAAAGTTCTGGCATCGAAAACGGTTTTACGAGGTAATCATCTGCGCCGTAATCCAGACCCGTAACTTTATCCGTTTCATCACCGCGCGCGGTGAGCATGATGATTGGGGTGCTGACGGTTTCCTTGCGGCGGCGAAGGCGGCGGCAGACTTCCACACCAGAGAGTTTCGGAAGCATCCAATCCAACAATATTAAATCCGGCGAGCGTTCTTCGGCAATCAAAAGGGCTTCTTCTCCATCCTCGGCAATCGCCGTATCATATCCTTCTTTGGAAAAGTTATATTCAAGAAGCGTTGACAGGGCGTCTTCGTCTTCGACAATCAGGACAAATGGTTTCATAGAGATGGGCTAGGGAAATTACTTTCCCCCCTTTCTGGCTTTAATGACACGCGGGTCTGAAATCAATTGTGAGCCATTCACTGTAAAATAAATAGCTTCGCAGATGTTATTGGCATGGTCGCCGATACGCTCAAGATTTTTTGCAACAAATAACAGAGAGGCGCAGGCGGAAATAGTTCTCGGATCCCCCATCATATATGTCAGCAATTCTCGAAAGATGGAGTTGTACATCTCGTCAACATCATCATCAGCGAGCCAAACTTGAACAGCTAGGTCGGCATCTTCGCGGAGCAGGGCGTCGAGGGCTTGAGAAAGCTGGGCTTTGACCATTTTGCCCATACGCGCCACGCCTTTGGCATGGCTGATACGGTCAACTTCGTTCAGGGAAAGGGTGCGTTTGGCAACCCCTTCAGACAGATCGCCGACACGTTCCAGATCATTTGCAACTCTTACGGCCCCTATTACGCGCCGAAGGTCAGACGCCATAGGATGGCGCAGGGCCATAATCCGCATTGAATTTTCATCGACTTCTCTTTGGAGTCGATTGACTTGGCTATCCTGTTCAATAACGGATTCAGCAAGTTCATTGTCGCGTTTTTTGAGCGAGCGAATAACGTCGGATAACATAGTCTCAGTAATGCTGCCCATTTCAGAAATTTGCGCATTGAGGGCGTTAAGGTCTGCGTCGTATCCGCTAACAATGTGATCGGCCATAGCTGCCATATCCTCTTCTCTTGGAGGTTGCTCTATGTCGATTTTGTAGCAGATTTATGACGGCGTGGCGACATGTCTGTGACAAAGAAATTTGCCCTGCTTTTCTTTGAAGGAATTTTAGCTATCGTCTTCTTGAGGCTCGCTATTGGGGAAAACGACAGTAAATTCTGTTCCTTTCCCGCGAGCGCTGCGAATATATAACCCGGCACGGTGCCGGATAACGATATGTTTAACGATTGCCAATCCAAGACCCGTACCTTTTTCTTTGGAAGATAGGTCTCCCGCGATACGATAAAATCGTTCGCCAATTCGCGGTAAATGCTCTCTTGCAAATCCCGGGCCGCGATCTCTTACTTGAACCTGCCAAGCCCCCTGAGTTCCGATGGGTTTCGTCATTTCAGAAATGCGGCGACTGGGGGAGGAGGCGCTAAGTTTACTATCGCGAAAGGCGAGGGCAGATGACCAGTCAGGCACGAAGCGTAATTTGATTTTCACTGACTTTCCCGAGGGGGTGAATTTTACAGCATTGTCAATCAAGTTTAAAAATAACTGTACGGACTCATCCGAATTGGCCCGGGTGACGGCGGGGCCGGGGCTGCTGAAAGAGAGCGTCACGCCGCGCTTATCTGCGAGCGGTTTAACGGCTTCCATTGCAGCGGTAATGGATTGGTTCAAATTCGCTGTTTCTTCCGGGGCGATATGTTCGGTTTGCTCAATTTTCCGTAATGATAAAAGGTCATCAATCAACCGGACCATACGTTCGGCTTGAGATTGCATAATACCGAGAAATTTTTCCTGCGCCGCCGGATCGTCTTTGGCATGGTGGCGGAGGGTTTCAATATAACCCATCAAAGAAGCGACCGGTGTTTTCAACTCGTGTGACGCGTTGGCAAGAAAGTCCGCTTTTTGCATTTGGCGGAGCCGATCTTCAGTGATGTCATGAAATACAGCCATGAGATAGCTTTGGCCGGTACTGGGACGGATCAAGCTGGCTTTTGTCAACTTTATCCTCAGAAAGCGCTCTGTAGGCGTCAACTTATGTATCTCTACCGCATCTGTTGAATAGCCCGCTTGCGCTTTCGTGAGAGCTTGCGAAACGGAAGGGCCGCGAAGATAGCTGGTTAAAGGAAGGCCAAATTTATCAATCGTGGCTAATTCTTGCGCTAATTTATTGGCGTGAACCACGCGTTTGTCACTGTCGATAAGAGCGCAGGCGACGGGCAGGGCGTCGATGACCGTGACCCAACTATCAATATGACGTTGAGTGCGGCGCCCCCCTCCATAAAGCTTATCTGCCCGCTCTCGCTTCAAATTGCTAACCTTGTTTAAAACTAAAGCGATAAGAATGAAGGCGGCAACCAGTAGGAGTGTTGTTGAAATCGGAGCGTTAATTAAGGCTCCAAGCACGAGGAGCGCGATGATTCCGATGCAGGTAAGAAGGCCGTATTCTGGGTAAGACGTCATCTGATAAAGGCCCCTGAAGCGATCCTGATGTTTCCCCATTCAAATTTAAAAATTCAAGGGTATGGCCTTTAATCAGGCTCTGCTCCTCACGTCAATTATGACGAATTATTAGCCTTTAATCAAAGCTTTGTAGATTGCTTGTCTGGCGGCGGGTTGCTACAGGGCGCTCACTCTGAAGAAAATTCTGAAAATTATTGTTTTTCGATAATACTTCATTGACTTTCGACATGATATACGCCAATGACAGGTTGAGGAGTTACTATGCCGTCATTCAAAAAACACATGAAAGTCAGCGATTGGTCGCGGGGTTTATTGATCGGCGCGGCTGTTATCACTTTGCCTGCCTGTCAGACATTAGGCGGTTTAGGGCCGGACCCGACGGTTGTAGAGGCAAAGTCCACAGTTCCGGTTGAGCCGGATTGGATTGAGCCCGCGCCGGACGCATTACCTAACGCGGATTGGGTTGCGAGTTTTCAGAATCAAAGATTGGTTGATCTGGTGAACGAAGCGTTATCAGAAAATCCGACGATCGGGCGGAGCAGGGCGCAATTGGATGTCGTGTTATCACGTATAAAAACGAGCCGGTCCGAATTATATCCGACCTTAGGTTTAAGTTCATCGGTCTCTCGAAGCGAGGGCGGGACAAGTTTTCTCACGGGCCAAACCAGTTATGAGTTTGGACTGAACGCCAGTTGGGAGGCAGACCTGTTTGGCCGGATTAGAGATCAGGTCAGTTCAGCAGAAGCTGCTGCTGCGGCGAGCTCGGCAGATCTTGCCGGGGTGCGTGTTTCAATTGCGGGCCAAGTGACTCAGCTTTGGTTTAATATCATCCAGAGTAATTTATTGGTGGATTTGTCAGAGCGGGATATTGAAACTCAGGAACGCGCTCAACGATTAACTATGAGACGGTTTGAAAGCGGGATCACCGGTTCCTCTGATGTACGTCTGGCCCGGTCTGCCGTAGCGAACGCGCAAGCTTTGCAGGCGACCCGCCTCCAAAACCGAGACGCCCAGATCCGAAATTTGAAAATTCTTTTGCGTGACTATCCGGATGCGAACCTCCTTATCCCAGACGATTTACCTGTACTTCCAATTCTTCAGGGCCTGTCGGATCCGGAGTATTTATTAAATCGCCGACCAGATGTCCTGGCAGCCGAGCGCCGGATTACGGAAGCGGGACTTAACGTCGATGTAGCGAAGAAAAATCTTTATCCGAGTTTGAGCCTTTCTGGAGGGGCATCGGAGCAAGCCTTGAATCTGGCAGATACATTTGATTTATCAGATATTGCTTTTCGTTTGACGGCCCAGCTTACAGCGCCAATATTTCAAGGTGGCCGCATAAGAGCGCAAATAGAGGGGCAAGAAGCGCAGCTCCGCTCTCAGGTTGAGACTTATGTCGAAACTGTGTTGCAGGCTTACAGCGAAGTTGAAAACGCGATAGATGCTGAGCAGCGTTTAGGCGAACGTGAGGCTGCCCTACGTATATCGGTCGAAGAAGCGCAGAAAGCCGAAGATAGGCTTGAATCGCGATATATTGAGGGATTAGCAACAATATTGCAGCTTTTAGACGCTCAATCACGCCGTTTGTCGGCGGAAGGTCAATTGATTAGTGCACGGGCCGAACGGTTGAATAATCGCGTAAGAATGCATGTTGCCATGGGCGGCGGTCTTTACGGTTTGGAAGCTAGTTTTGTCCAAACAGCCCAAAACGAAAATTAGGATAAGAAATGACACAGCCACAGACTGTCGGGGCCACTGAGCAAGACGAGAAATACCCTAAGTTCCGGGCATTTGTCTTTTCAGTTCTGGTTTTAATCGCGATTGGAGTTGCGACTTTTGTATGGATCAAAGCCACTTCCAAACCTGAAGAAAAAGAACGGACGTTTAATACTTTGGCCGTCATGGGCGCACGCGCCACTAGAAAAGATGTAACCCTGACAGTCGAGACACAGGGAGAAGTTCGTCCCCAAACCGAAATCGACTTGGTGCCTGAAGTCGGCGGTAAAATCGTTTATGTCGCCCCGAATTTTATTGAAGGCGGATTTTTCAAAAAGGGTGAAACTCTCATTCGAATTGACGACAGTAATTTTAAAATTTCAAAAGTTCGCGCTCAAGCGACCATTGCTCAAGCTGAACAGGTCTTGGCCCGCGAAATCGCTGAAGGCGAGATTGCTAAAGCAGACTTTGAGGAACTAGGTCGAGGTGAGCCGAGCGCGCTGGCAATGCGCCTTCCCCAGAGACAGGAAGCTGAAGCGTCATTACTTGCCGCAAAAGCCGATTTGGAGTCTGCGAATTTGCAACTAAGTCGGACAAATGTCCGGGCCCCTTTTGATGGTCGCGTCAGATCCAAGTCTTCGGATATTGGTCAATTTGTATCCCCCGGCTCACCACTCGGTAGAATCTTTTCAACGAATATTGTCGAAGTTCGGCTTCCGCTAACCGATGCAGATTTGGCTAAGGTTGATTTGCCTATTGCTTTCAATGCTGCAAGCCGGGAGGCCGCGCCAAAAGTCAAACTAACAACAAATATTGGCAATGAACCTCAGGAATGGACTGGATATATCATGCGTACGGAATCGACTTATGATGTTCAGTCTCGTGCTCTTTTTGCGATTGTTGAAGTATTCGATCCCTACGGCAAAGGTAAGTCTCAAAACGGTGTGCCATTGGCGCCGGGTCTATTCGTTGACGCGGTTATTGATGGAAAAAAACTCGAAGGCGTCATCGTCTTGTCACGCGATGGCCTGCGTCCGCAAAACGAAGTTTACGTTGTCGACGATGAGGGGAAGGCTGAAATACGGACGGCAACTGTTGCAGATAGCAATGCAGAGCGAGCTGTGATTACGTCAGGGGTGGAGGCTGGCGACTTGGTCGTTGTTTCGCCATTGGAACGCTCTCGGATCGCCACGCCGCTAAAGGTGCTGGATATAAATGATCCTAAAACCGTTATCGTGGATCCGCCTCAGCCGGAATGGATGAAAAAATCAGAGGCAGACGCCAAAGACAAAAATAGTCAGAAAAAAACGCCGGCCAATGAGGAGACGACACAAGAGCGTGAGAAGACAGCAGGGGGAAGCTCTGATAAAACGTCTTCTACGTCCGAAAGCTCCGGAGATCCTGAATGAGACCTTTAGTTGCTTGGTTCGCCCGCAATCCTATTGCGGCGAACCTCATGATGATTGTGATGTTCGTGGCCGGGGCTTACGGCTATTTCTCCTTAGAGCGCGAGTTCATTCCGCAGACCACAGTAAACGGCATGACCGTGAGCGTCTCTTGGCCAGGGGCCAGTCCGCGAGATGTGGAACAGCAACTTGTCACACGCTTAGAAGAAGCAATCGATGGCCTTGACGGTATTGATTATATGGAAAGCACAGCCCGAGAAGGCAGCGGTAGCATTAATGTGCGCACAAAGCTCAATATCGATTACGAAAAAATGCTCGACCAGGTAAAAGGCCGCGTTGATGCTGTACAAAATCTCCCCCCCGATGCCTTTCGGCCTCAAATTGTCAGATGGGACGCCCGGGCGGACATCATGTATCTTGTTTTATATGGTGACGTGGACCGTCTAACCTTACAAAGAGAGGCGACTGAACTTCGTCAGCAATTGACTAAACTGCCAGGGTTGCAGCTTACGACACAAGTTTCCAAAATTCCTGAGCAAGTTACAATTGAAGTCTCAGAAGACGCGCTACTCCGTTATAATCTGACGTTTTCACAGGTAGCTCAAGCTATTTCCGGATCGTCTGTTAATCTGTCGGCCGGGACAGTAGAGACAACTGGCGGGAATTTGCAATTACGAGCGAGAAGCCTCGCTAATACGCAGTCAGAATTTGATAATATTATTGTTCGTCAAACGGCTCAGGGCGGAACTGTAAGAGTTCGGGATATTGCGAATGTCATTGACGGGTTTGAGAATCAAAAATTCGATGCGCGATTCAAAGGACAAAACACGGCAATTTACCAAGTTTCGTCTCCAGACACGATGAACATTACGGAGTCCGGTGAGGCTATACGCCAATTTGAAAAAGACGTTCTGAATAAACTTCCTCCGAACCTACATTTTGAAATTCATTTTGACGGATCGACTATGTTCGACAGCCGTATGAATTTGATCGGTGCCAATGCGATTTCGGGCATGATCTTGGTTTTAATTGTTTTGATGCTTTTCCTACGCCCGGCTGTTGCGCTTTGGGTAACTGTTGGAATTGCCGCATCCTTTGCAGGAGCCATAGCTATCGCTCCGTCGCTTGGCATTACACTCAATATGATCAGCTTGTTCGCTTTCCTTCTGGTGATCGGGATTGTGGTTGATGACGCGATTGTGGTGGGCGAGTCCGTTCACTTTCATGTGGAAAATGGCATTCCCGCAGAACGAGGCGCCATCGCGGGAGCTAACATGGTTATCAAACCCGTCTTTTTTGCCGTTATCACGACTATAATGATGTTTGTGCCTTTTATGCTCTTTACCGGGCCGATCCGAGCCATAACGGGACAGATCAGTCTCGTGGTTATCGCGGTTCTAACTTTTTCATTAATAGAATCCTTTTTCATTCTCCCGGCTCATTTACGTCATATGAAACATGTAGAGCCGAGCCAGAATCGACTGCTTAGATTTCAGACGAAAATCGCTGATAGTCTCAATACATTTGCTGTCAAAATATTTCGTCCGATTATCGCGCAACTGATCCATTGGCGCTATGTCACCGTATCCGCCTTTATCGGCCTGTTTTGCATGGCGATGGCTCTGCTATTCACCGGGGTTGCACCCGTTGCTTTCCTGCCGGAAGTCGAAGCAGATATGATCCAATTCTCCGCCCGATTCCCTGAGGGCACGACGTTTAAGCGCCTCAATCAAGTCCGTAACCAATTGGATAGCGGTATTGCTGAGGTAAATGAAAAAGCAAAGTCAGATTTTGAAATTGACTGGGATCTCATCACTAAGCCAGCCACGATTGCAGAAGGTAATCGGGTTGAAGGGTATCTCGGAATAAACCCTGATCGGCCTGGTATTTCTACAAAAATGATTGCGGATAAACTTGAGGAATATGTAGGGCCTATCCCCGATGCTTACCGCGTGAATTATGGTACGACCGAAGGCGGCGGAGATGGCGGCGGCGGTCTATATTACGGCGTGGCATCTGCCGACCCGGAAGCCTTGGAAATTGCCATCAAGGAGATCAAAGAACAGATAGAAAGTTATGCTCAAGTGCCTAGAGCTTGGGATGGTCTGGAAAGTTCCGCCCGGGAAATTCAATTCACGTTGAAACCAGGAGCCGAAACGCTCGGTATTACTTTGCAAGATGTTACCCGTCAGGTGCGCGAAGCTTTCTTTGGGCGCGAAGTCCAGCGTCTGCCTCGAAATGGTGAAGATGTCCGCGTCATGGTAAGGTATCCTGAAGACGCTAGAGAAAGTATAGATAGCCTGCAGTCTCTTCGGATACGGGCTGCAAATGGCGTGGAAGTCCCTCTCTTTTCAGTGGCTGATGTGACCTTTGCTGACGGCATCGGGCGTATTCAGCGCCGGGATCGAAAGCAGGTGACTTATACCGGTGGCCGCGTTCGAGGCGAGCAGACTGAGGTCGCTGAGATTAAAAAAGATATGAATGAGAATTTTTTCCCGCAATGGGAACTGCGAAATAATCGTGTGACGCGTATTAATGTCGGCGATGATGAGGTGCAATCCAATCTCGTCAGTGAGCTCAAAACTTCTGGGCTTGTCATTCTCTTTTTGATGTATGTGTTGTTGGCGATTGCTTTCCGCTCTTATGCGCAGCCTCTGTTGATTATGGTGGCGCTCCCCTTCGCATTGGTCGGTATGATTTTCGGCAATATCATAACGGGTGTTCCTTTTGGGATGTTCTCGCTATTTGGTCTTTTTGCCGCTGGGGGCGTGGCGGTCAATGACAACTTGGTACTGATTGATTATGTCAATAGACTGAGAGAGAAAGGCGTCGGGGCCTATCAGGCGATGCTGGATGCCTGTGTGGCGCGGTTCCGTCCAATTCTATTAACATCCGTTACGACGTTTGTCGGGATAACGCCCATTCTTTTCGAAACTTCGAGTCAGGCCGAATTCCTTAAACCGATGGTCGTGGCGCTTGCCTTCGGCGTTTTGTTCGACTTTTTCCTGACTCTGATGTTGGTGCCTGCCATGTATGGTATCGGTGTCGACATCACGCGCACATTCCGCGGTTTATGGAGAGGTGAAAAACAAGCTGGTTTCGGTTCGACTTACGACCCCGAAATGATCTTGGCTTTGGAAGATATGGATATCGTTACGGAGGTGCCTTCTCAGCCATCTTCGGGAGGGATTCCCGCTCAAGCAGAATAACTTATCCAAGTTTTGAGAGCGTCAGAGTAGTTGAAAAAGGATATCGAGCCCCCAAATATAAACCCACGCATAAAAGTTTGGCCCGCCTAATAGGCCATTTATAAAAATGAAAACAACTGAGGACAAATAAAATGAAATCTTTGAAATTAATTATTCCGAGCCTGATGGTCATTGGTCTGGTGGCCTGCGGCGGCAACTCAGACGAGCCAGAAGTAACAGATACTCAGGCAGAAGTCACCGAAACCGTGCCAGCTTCTCCTAAGTTAGGCGAGTTTGGTGTTGCGATGGAATATGTTGATGAAACTGTCGATCCCGGAGATAATTTCTTTCAATATGTGAACGGCAAGTGGCTGGAACAAACACAAATCCCAGCAGACAAATCTTCTTATGGCAGTTTCAACATCCTGCGTGATGAGTCTCAAGCTCACGTCCGTGAAATTATCGAAGAAGCGGCGGCGACAGATGCAGCGCCCGGATCTGATGAACAAAAAATTGGTGATTTCTACGCCGCCTTTATGGATACCGAAGCTATCGAAGCCGCTGGACTAGAGCCAATACAAGCCGATATTGATCGAATTCAAAGCGCTGAAAGCAAAGATGACGTCGCCGCCCTTATGGGTGATCCGGCTTTGGGTATTCGTGCCCCGATGGTGCCATATGTTGGCGTCGATCTGAAAAATCCGGAAGCATACATTGTTTATATGACCCAGTCTGGCCTGGGCTTGCCGAACCGTGATTATTATTTTGATGAGGGCGAAAAATCCGATGCGATCCGCGCCGGTTATATTGATTATTTGACGACACTTATGACCGAACTCAGCATGGAAAATCCAGAAGAGCGAGCTCAAAATATCTTTGAATTTGAAAAGACATTGGCCGAACCGCAATGGAAGCCTGAAAAGCGTCGTGACCGCAGCCTGACTTATAATAAAATGACTCTGGATGAGCTCAAATCTTATGCTGAAGGTTTTCCTTTCGATCCGATGCTGGACGCCGCAAGTCTGTCGGGACAAACAGAGTTTGTTATTCGAGAAAAAGATGCGTTTAAAGGCATGGCCAAGGCGTTTGCCGAGGCGGACCTAGACGTGTTGAAAGATTATATGGCCGCGGGTTATGTCAGCGGAAAGTCTGCATATCTTCCCAAACGAATTGATGACGCGAATTTTGCTTTTTACGGCACAACATTACGTGGAACACCGGAACAGCAAGTTCGCTGGAAACGTGCCGTCGATCAAATCGATGGGCGTATGGGTGAAATCGTTGGTAAAGTATATGTTGAGAAACATTTCCCGGAAGAATCCAAAGAAAAAATGGATGCTTTGATCGAGAACCTACGGGGAGCCTTTAAAGAAGGCATCACCAATCTAGAGTGGATGGGCGAGGAAACAAAAGTTGAAGCCCAAGACAAGCTTGCCAAATTTAATCCTAAAATTGGGTATCCAGACAAATGGACGGATTACAGCACATTGGAAGTCGATCGCAATGATCTGATCGGCACAGCTAAATCCGCCAGTGCTTGGGAGTGGAAAAAAGACATTGATAAGCTCGGCGGGCCAATCGATAGAGACGAGTGGGGCATGAACCCTCAAACGGTTAATGCCTATTACAACGCATCTTTAAACGAGATTGTATTCCCGGCTGCTATTTTACAAGCGCCTTTCTTTGACCCGAATGCGGATGCCGCTGTCAATTACGGCGGTATCGGAGCCGTTATTGGTCATGAGATGGGTCACGGTTTTGATGACCAAGGGCGTAAAACTGACGGAACTGGCCTTCAACGCGACTGGTGGACCGAAGAAGACGGCGAAGCCTTCTCCGAGAGATCAGATGCTCTTGTGGCTCAATATGCTGCGTTTGAACCTCTCCCCGGCGAAAACATCAATGGGAGCCTCACTCTGGGTGAAAACATTGGCGATCTGACGGGCGTTCAAATGGCTTATAACGCTTATAAACGGTCTCTGAATGGTGAAGAAGCGCCGGTTATTAATGGCCTTACAGGCGATCAAAGGTTCTTCCTCGCTTGGGCGCAGGTCTGGCAGATCAAATTCCGTGATGAAGCCCTCAGCAACCGTTTGAAAACAGACCCGCATAGCCCGGGTGAATACCGTGCTAACGGTATTGTACGTAATTTCGACGCTTGGTATGACGCTTTTAATGTTACGCCGGAAAACGATCTTTATCTTCCGCCGGAAGAGCGGGTCAAAATCTGGTAGTCTCTTCGGATATAGTTTCATAAACCCGCCATCTGGCGGGTTTTTTTATGTCTATATCTTGAGCAATGCGATGGTCTCTGCCAAGTCGGTTAAATGGAGAATGATATGAGCAAAGATTGGGTGTTAGGGATTTTGGGAGGGTCAGGCCTGTATGATATTGACGGGTTGGAAAACCGTCAATGGATTGAAATTGAAACGCCTTGGGGCCCGCCATCCGATCAGATACTATTTGCCGAGCTGGACGGAATTCAGCTCCGCTTCTTGCCGCGCCACGGCCGGGCCCATGCTCTGTCGCCATCGGATGTGAACTACCGCGCAAATATCGATGCGTTAAAACGCGCAGGATGTACCGATCTACTCTCACTTTCTGCCGTTGGGTCTTTGCAAGAGCAATACCCACCTGGAGATTTTGTCGTGGTCGATCAATTTATCGACCGCACGTTTAAACGCGAAACGTCTTTCTTTGGAGAAGGATGTGTGGCTCATGCTAGCCTGGCTGACCCGGTTTGCGCGCGGCTCGCGGATATGGCGGCCAAGGCGGCCACAACGGCGGGCGTTACCGTTCACCGAGGCGGAACATATCTAGCGATTGAAGGCCCTCAATTCTCTACTCGCGCAGAGAGCCAACTTTACCGCCAATGGGGCTGCGATATTATCGGTATGACCAATATGCCCGAGGCTAAACTCGCCCGCGAAGCAGAGCTCCCCTATGCTACAATAGGCATGGTTACAGATTATGACTGTTGGCAAGAGGCGCATGGAAATGTTGATGTGGCGGCGGTCATCGAGGTTTTGTTGAAAAATGCGGATAAGGCGAGAGAAACTGTACGAATTCTGGTTAATGCCCTCTCAGGAACGCAAAGGGAAAATGGCTCAGAGGGAATAGAGACCAATTTGGATGTGGCTTTGATAACCGCACCGGAAAACCGAGATCCGAAACTTTTAGCCAAGTTAGATGCCGTCGCGGGACGGGCTCTGAACAAGTAAGGCTTGAATCTTACTGAGGTCGCTTTTTGAAAAGACGGCCCCAAATGATGGCAAGCAGGCTTGTGCTAATCGCTAGGGTAGAAATCATATCCACCCATCCTGTTTCCACTAATGCCAATATTAGGCCAAATAATCCCAATGCAAAAAGGGCAACAGGAATTAAAAATATCTGCCGGAGTGTTTTGCGAGGTTTCTTTTTTAGGGGTAGATGAGAGTTCATGGAAAAACCGCTTTACGTCCGCGACGGCTGACCCAGAGATAGACGCCCGAAATTAAGACAATAATCGTAATCAGATCTAAAATAGCCCAGAGGATTTTTAAAAATAGCCCGCCATAATCTCCAAAATGAAGAGGGCGGGAGAGAGAAAGCGCTTTGGAATACCACGGCATTTCTCTTAGGCCGACAAACTCGCCGCTAATGGCGTCCACCAGAACGGGCGTAATCAAATGCTCTGTCAGAGGCGTGTTTCCGTGGAGAAAAATAGCGTAATGGGATTGTGTTGAATAGGAACTTCCGGGAAACGCAACGAATTGTAAGACTTTATCCGGACTCGTCGCAACGGCTTTCTCCACAGCCGCGTCGAGAGAAGCTTGCGGCGTCACAACCTCTCCGGTCTGATGGGCGGCGATGAGGTCTTTTAGGTCATTTGCTTTCCATGTTTCGACTATGGGGTCCTCAAGCGTATTGATAATACCGGTTATGCCGACGACCAAAACCCAGGCCACTGTCACCACCCCTAACAAATTATGGTAATCAAGCCATTTTAGCCGTGTCGATTGTTTCGTCCTAACGGTGCCAAAATCCAGTTTCCGCATAAAAGGCGCGTAAAGGACGACGCCAGACACAACCGCCACAACAAATAAAAAGCCCATAAAGCCTAAGAATAACATGCCTGGCAGCCCAAGAAACAAATCAGTATGAAGCTGTAAAATAAAGTCCATGATTTTCCCGCCCTTATCGGCAGGTGGCACTAGGTCGCCGCTGGTTAAATCGAATGAATTGAAGAGGAATTGAGATCCTGAAACGTTTGGATCTGCCTTTGTCGTCACATTTATGACTGGGCGATCTGTATCAAAGCTCATAAAGAGCGGTATCGCCCCATCGGCTTTCATCAATGCCACATCCAATAGTTCATCCAGACTTAAAGGCTCTCCATCGGGGTTGGCAGCCTGCCAATCAGTTGGATTGAGGGCGTTATCTATTTCAGAGTGAAATATTAGAGGTAGTCCTGTCAGGCACAACATGAGCAGAAATAATGTGCAGACTAGGCTGCTCCACTTGTGAATCCCGCTCCATGTCCTGACAGTGGACGTTTTTATACCTTTCCTGTTTTTGATATTCAGGCCTCACTTAAAAATCGACAGAAGCCGATAGGGATAGCGTTCTCGGATTACCTAGAATTAGATAATTGGCTCCGGGGAAACCGCCGACCGACGCCCAATAGTCATTGTCAGTCACATTCTCAAGTCGCGCTCGCAAGGTTACGGGGTTTTCTCCCGTATCAAGCGTATATCGCACGCCTAAATCCAAGCGTGTCCAAGCCTCTACTGATGTTGAATTTGCGGCATCCGTGAATTGCTTTCCGGTTCGGACCAGCCGCCCGTCTACAGTCAGACCGGGGAGGGCGGCAAGGTCATATTCCAGATTGATATTGCCCTGAAATTCAGGTGTTCCTATTGACGTATTGCCTTCATTTACACCGTCCTGTGTTTTCTCAAGTTGATTGTCTAAGAGTGTGGCGCCGCCTAAAATGCGGAAGCCTTTTATCGGTTCGCCAAAGACCGAAAGTTCAATGCCTTTATTTCTCTGCTCACCGTCAGCGGAAAAAACTTGGTTTTCAACAATTCCGTTTGGGCGGTTTACAGAAAACACGCTAAAGGAACCGCCGAAATTTCCGCCATCATATTTCAAACCGGCTTCTAATTGTTCGCCTGTAAAGGGATCTAAAATTTCACCGCCATTTGTGACTGGGACGCCCCCGCTAACATTAGGAGCTGTCGCCCCCGGCTGCAGGTTTTCTGCATAATTTCCGTAGACCGAGATTTTTGGCGAAGCCTTCCAAACCAATCCGACAGAGGGGGTGACTTTGCCTGCGTCATACCCAGACGTCAAAGTGCCCGTCGTCGCGTCAAAAGCCTCCGTTTTGATGTTCTGATAACGAAGCCCTACTGTTGCAAGCAATCGGCCCTGCGCAAATGCGAGCGTATTCGCAATCGCAAAACTGGCATTTTCAGAAGTTTCCGTGACCAATGGGTTGTCGAGGTCTCCGCCGATAAATGCGTCTGGTTGAGGCGGAATAACCGCAAGGGGTGTCTCTAAAGTCCCAGCAGAAAATCCTCCGAAATCTGAGAAGGCAAAGGCATTCTTAGATTTCAGGTCGACAAAAGTCGCAGAGGTGACAAGGCTGTGATCAATCGATCCTGTTTCAAAGTTGGCTTTCAGGCCTGCATCAATTGACCGCACAGAATCTTCGCGAGTATTGACAAAACGATAGGCTGAGGCGCTGCCGTCTGCGGCAACTCTTGGGTTGGCCAAATCATTTACTTCTTCCCCTTCGCGGAAACCACCTCCGACCCAAGCTGTAATTGTCTCCGTTAGATCGTACTCACCGCGCGCGGCCGCGAATACTTGCTGTTCATCCGAAAAAGTAAAGGGCTGGGCGTAATTCTTGCTCGGATTTGGAGCCTCAGGGATAGCCCCGAGGGGCGTGATTTGGGGCCTTGGCGCATCAATGTGATTGTCCTGATACCCAATATCGGCTGAAAAACGAAAATCGGTGCCCGCGTAGTCTGTCCCAAGAGACAGAACGGATAGGCTGGTGTCCTGCCCCTCAATAGCGCCTTCACCATCGCGGAGAACACCGTTCGCTCGGACGCCCCACTCTTCGGATTTACCGAAGCGCTGGCCTAAATCGATGGCTCCGGAGTATTGGTTATCACCTTCAAACCCAAGCGTGACCCGGCGGATACCTTCTGCCGGAGCGCGTTTAGATACCAGATTAATTGTGCCGCCTGCGCCGCTTCCACCTGGCGCGGCGCCATTGATAAAAGCGTTGGCTCCGCGAAAAACTTCTACACGTTCCAGTAATTCCGCTGCCACAAATTGGCGGGGTAATATGCCATACACACCGTTCAGCGTAATATCATCGGAATATACCGGGAAACCACGGAGAATGTAAACTTCCTGAAAATTGCCAAAGCCCTTGGCCACTCGCACGACCGGGTCATTTTGCAGGACGTCGCCAACGCTTTCAGATTGTTGGGCAATAACCAAATCAGAAGTATAAGCTGTTCCTGAAAATGGGGCGTCGAGAAAATCCAGATTACCTAATAATCCGGCTCGCCCGCCGCGTGCTACTTGGTCCCCGGCATATTCATTTGTAAGCTCAACTTGTGATGCTTGTCCCGTAACAATGATTTCGTCCACCTCTTCCCCAGATGAAGTTTGTGCATAAGCGCTCTGGCACAAAGCGCATAGAGCGACGCCCGTGAAAAGCGTGTGCGAAAATTTCGGTGTCATGATATATCCTGTTTGAATTTCAAACGACCGTTAATGCAAGTCATTCTTATCAACAAGAGAAAGTAACAGCTATTACGTTGGGGGCGGGCTATTTTAATGGTGTAAAGGTGAATATTAGCAGAAGAATCTAAAATAATCAGAGGGCCTCGGATAAAAGACGACCCAGTGATAAATATTATAAATTGGGATCTTTGTGATACTTTCAACAAATATAGAGGTGATCATGGTAAGGACGCTTCCAATAAATATGACATTTAACGTAAATGTCTCATCTATGGTTAGGGAATGACCTAATTATAAGTTTTGAGCGCCCCAAAGCTGCCGGTCAGAAATCCAGCCCTTAAGACCATTTCTGGATTTCACGAAGCACCAGCCATTTTCATTGCAGTTTTCAAGTTTAAACAACGCCCCTGTTTCGCTTCGCGCAATAGGGCGGGCATCTGCTTCGGGTTTGGCTAAAACCAAGGCGTCTTCCGTGGTCATTACAAACCTCTCTCCGGAAAGAGCCGGTTTTCTTACCCAGGCTTCATCTCCGTTTATGTCCCTAACTTTTCGCCACATTTCTGTCTCTGCGACAATGACGAGCGGCAAATCCCGCCGGCGATACTGCCAAGCAATAGAGTGATTCCGACTTGGCCCTGTACGGCCATTTACCTTGCCAAATTTCAGGCTGACATAGCGGGGAACTTCGAACCCTGACGGTGTCTGACTGGCTGCTTTACGGAAAAATCCGTTAGAAGGGGTTTCGGGAACGGGATTAACAACGATGCGCCGCGCTGACGTTTCTGCCGGCGATACTAACTTTTTTTGCGCGTCTGCTGAGGACGGGTTTAGTTGTGCCTCCGCCGAACTTGCGATAAGAAAAACTGAAAACAGTCCCGCCAGATAGGGGCGGCTAAAATGAAATTTGCCCATAACGCGACCTGACCTGATTTGGGTTAATCAGGCGTTAAAACCATGGGGTTTGAATGCACTTTACAAGGTCTTGTAAGTCTTGGAGGGGCTGAAAACACCAAATTTTTGCGGATTATACACCGCTTCAGACTTGAGTTTTGCGTTGTAAAAGCGCTCAATTGGCTCATAAGGACACTCTATGCAAAAACGCCCAATTGTTCACGTCACCCGTCGCCTACCAGATAGTATTGAGGATCGTATGCGCGACCTCTTTAAGGCGCGCTTGCGTTCGGACGATACGCCGATGAACGAATCGGACCTTAAATCCGCGATTGCTGATTGCGACGTATTTGTACCGACCGTAACTGACAATATTACAAAAGAAGTGATAGAAGCGGCGTCTGGCAAACTTAAACTTATCGCTAATTTTGGCGCGGGAACGAACCATATTGATGTTGCCGCCGCTTATGCCAAAGGCATCACGGTGAGCAATACACCCGGAGTTCTGACCGAAGATACGGCGGACCTTACCATGGCGCTTATACTGGCCGTGCCCCGACGATTGGTTGAAGGAGACCGTCACATGCGGGCCGGGAAGTTTAAAGGATGGGCTCCAACTCATATGCTCGGCCACCGTGTACGCGGCAAAGCGCTAGGCATAATCGGGATGGGGCGTATCGGACAAGCAGTTGCTCGCCGCGCCCATGCTTTTGGTTTGTCAGTGCATTATCATAACCGCCACCGCGTCCCTAAAGGGATTGAAGATAGTCTTTGCGCGAAATATTGGGATGACCTCGATAGCATGTTGGCGGCGGTCGATATCGTTTCGGTTAACTGTCCCTCTACGCCTGACACATACCATTTGATGAATGAAGACCGTTTGAAATTGATGGGACGTGAGAGCTATATCGTGAATACGTCACGCGGAGAAATAATTGACGAGGCGGCTTTGGCGCAGGCGCTCTCAAACGGGCTTATCGCCGGGGTAGGGCTAGATGTTTATGAAAACGAACCTGCGCCGCACCCGTCTTTGCTCGATTTGCCAAACGTCATACTGGCCCCGCATATCGGATCGGCCACCTTTGAAAGTCGTCAGGAAATGGGCGAAAAAGTCCTGATCAATATTCGCGCCATGATGGATAATCATGCCTGCCCTGATCGCGTATTGCCTCCTGGGTCTCGAATCTCATTGGCGTCCTAAGGAGAAGACGGTGACAAAATTAATCACAACGAGTTTTTTTGCCATCACACTGGCTTTAACCGCGACGACTTCTATCCAAGCTCATGAGAGCCACCAAGAGGCGGGTAAGAATGACATGACTAACACCATGTCTGCTCCGGACATAGCTTCGGAAATGATTGCTGAAAACTTCTACATATTGACAGGTCCAGGCGGGAATGTCGGCGTGAGCGCCGGAGAGGACGGCCTATACGTCATTGATGACAAATTCTCACGCTTTGCAGACCAAATCTTGTTTCGGATTCGTGAAATTTCTGATGAGCCTGTTCGGTTTGTTTTAAATACCCACCTTCACGGAGATCATAGTGGGGGCAACGCCGAAATGAAAGAAACCGGTGCGACCGTTTTTGCGCATGATAATGTCCGTTCGCGCATGGTGTCCAATTTTGAAAAAAATACCCCTGACACAGAACGTCCGGCTCCGGGCGATGAGGTCTGGCCGAGTCTGACATTTTCGGAAACGGCCACGCTGCATTTTAACGGGCAAACCGCCACAGCCCATCATGTACCAAACGCCCACACCGATGGCGACAGCTTGGTAGTCTTCATGCCAGCTAATATCGTCCATATGGGAGATAATTATTTCAACGGTTTGTTTCCTTTCGTTGATATCGACTCTGGCGGAAATCTAGAAGGTATGATTGCGGCGCAGGACAAAGTGCTGTCCATGGTGGATGACGAGACAAAGATTATTCCTGGTCACGGTCCAATGGCGACAAAAGCAGACCTACAGAAAAGTCGTGATATTTTATCTGATATTCTAGCTCAGGTTCGGACTGCAAAAGATAGCGGAATGTCCGTCGAGGAGGTGTTGGCGGCCGTAACTTTGAACGAGTATAAGGAGCTATCTGCCTTTATCGACCAAAAAGGCATGGTTCGACAAGCCTACCGGTCCTTAGAGAAATAATCGGCAATAGGTATTCGGGCGCAGATGTAAAACGGTCGCCTTTCTCGCCTCTCACTTGCAAAGCGTGGAAATGGTTAACAGAGTGTGAAAGCAAGCTCCTGATAGGAGTTTTGTATGAAAATCACCATTTTGATTCTTGCCGTCTCTGCCATATTGTTTCCGATACAGTCTATGGCAGCTTGCGGCACAGTCAGCGGCCCTTATTCGGTTAGTTGTGAGCAGGGCGTTCAGGTTTACCGTCACAACACTAAATCCGTAACACCCCGCACAAGTCAGGCGGCGTACAGTCAGCGTAACGCCGTAGAAGTCGCCCGTCAGCAGGCTCTGATCAATACGCAGCTTCAATCCCGTCTTATAAATGTGGAAGAGCGTGAGCAACTCGCCTTGGAACGGGACCTTATTCGCCGCCGTAGCCAAACTTTAGTGGGCTCTCGATTTTCGACTTATAACGGATATGGGTTTAACCGTTTCGGAACCGGATATGACCGTGCGAAATTACGGACCGAAGCGAGACGCCACTACGATAGAAACTAATTCTGCCTGCCAAGTCTAGGGGGCACTGCTACAGGCAGGACAGGCCGGATCCTTACGTAAAGTAAGGGTTCGGCTTTGGCTTTTTAAACCGTCAAATAGATAGAGACGCCCCGTCAAATTTTGTCCGGCGTCAGTGATGACTTTAATAGCTTCCAATCCCATCTGCGCCCCAATTATTCCAGCGAGGGCACCAACAATTCCGACTTGCGCGCAGGTTTCGGCATCTGGCGGAATTTCCGGAACCAGACATCTATAACAGGGGGCGTTCGATGTTTCATTAAAAAAGCTGATTTGTCCGTCAAAGCGTCCCAGAGCGCCAGAGATAAGCGGAATTTTTAGCTCCAAACTGGCCGCATTCACGGCAAAACGGGTTTTAAAGTCATCTACGCCGTCGAGGATGAGGTCATGATCTTGTAAAAGCGTCATCGCATTTTCAGGGGTTAATTTCTCGCATACGGGTCGTATGAAGACATCCTGATTGAGACGGGACAGCCGCTTGGCGAGACTATCCACTTTAGAGTTTTCAACATCATCTTGGGAAAACTGAATTTGCCTTTGTAAATTAGATAAATCGACCGCATCATCATCTATAAGTGTAATATGCCCTACCCCGGCTGCCGCCAGATAAAGACCCGCTGGGCCGCCAAGACCCCCTGCGCCAACAATCGCGACTTTTGCGCCCAATAAGGCGGCTTGGCCCGGCCCCCCGATTTCTTTCAAAACCAGATGCCGGGCATAGCGATTAATTTGATCCGGCCGCATATTTAGGGCGCGTTAGATTTTTGGCCTTCAGCCGGCGGCACGTCGTCATCAAATAGCGGCGTTGAAAGATAGCGTTCGGCAAAGCTTGGGATAATTGTCACGATGCGTTTACCTTTCATTTCGGGACGTGCGCCGACCTTTAGCGCCGCAGCAATAGCCGCTCCGGAGGATATTCCCACGGGAACACCGTCTTCCGCGGCGACATGTTTCGCTGTTCCAAAAGCTGTGTCATTTTCAATTAGAACCACATCATCAATTAAACTTTTATCCAGAACCTCCGGTATGAACCCTGCCCCAATCCCCTGAATTTTATGGGGACCCTTTTCGCCCTTGGAAATCACGGGAGAGTCCGTCGGCTCAATGGCAATAATCTGGCAATCAGGATTTTTCTCTTTAAGAAAACGACCTGCGCCAGTTAGTGTTCCGCCTGTGCCGACACCGGCGATAAAAGCATCGACCTTGCCGTCGCAATCCGTCCAGATTTCTGGACCTGTGGTGGCGTAGTGAATAGCAGGGTTGGCAGGATTGGTAAATTGCCCGGCTTTGACGGCGCCGGGCATATTTTTGACGAGTTCCTCCGCTTTCTCTATGGCGCCGGGGATGCCGCCGGATGCTTCCGTCAGCACCAGTTCCGCGCCGAGTAATTTCATCATCTTTCGGCGTTCAATCGACATGCTCTCCGGCATAACGAGAATTGCTTTATATCCTTTTGCGGCGGCGGCAAAAGCAATCGCGATACCTGTATTGCCGCTGGTAGGCTCAATAATTGTGCCGCCGGGTTTAAGTTTTCCGGATGTTTCCAAATCTTCAATCATCGCAATTCCGATCCGGTCTTTGACGGACGCTATCGGATTAAAAAATTCGAGTTTGAAAACAAGATCAGCCTCAATGCCCTCGGTAATACGAGGCAAGCGGATAATCGGTGTTCCGCCCATTGTTTCCATAATATTGTCGTAAATTTTTCCACGAGCGGCTGAAGGCATAATAGTTTCTCCTGCTTGAATTGTATCAACTATATGGGAAAGCTGCGCCAAAGTGAAAGGTATATGGATAAATTGAAAGACCCGCTTATATAAGACCCGTGATGGATGACCTTTATAATAGTGATATTTTGACTTTGTCTTCGAGCCTTCGAAATGAACGTTTAGATGATCCCGACGGCACGTCTCGCAAAGTTTCCAAACTTTGCGGATCTTGGTTGGAGATTGACGTCAATATGGCCGGCGAGAAAGTGAGCGAGGCGGCTTTGCGCGTACAGGCCTGCGCTTTAGGTCAGGCAAGCGCCGCGATTTTGAAAGAAAAAGTTATCGGTGCGACTTTGCTGGAGTTGGTGGACGCGCGGGACGCATTAAAAACCATTTTAAAGTCGGGCGGCAATCCTCCCGAGGGTCGTTTCTCCCGACTCGAATTGCTAAAAGGCGTTTCTGCCTATCCGGCCCGTCACACGTCAACTCTATTGGCGTTCGAGGCGGCTGTTGAAGCGGTCAGTAAGGCTCTTGGAAAATAGTTGTTTTCTCCGCAAGCGGTTATGCGGCTTGCCCATATTTATGCTCTAATATAAAATAGGATTGGTATAGGAACGGTTCGTGCCTTGGCTCGTTAATCTAGAGTTCGACCTCTAGAAAGAAAGCCCCCATGACTGATAAGAAAACGCCTCCCACCACGACAGATGCCGGTATTCCTGTCGCAAGCGATGAACACTCTTTGACTGTTGGCCGTGATGGCCCCATCGTCTTAAACGACCATTATCTGATTGAACAAATGGCAAATTTCAATCGTGAACGTATTCCTGAGCGCCAGCCACATGCCAAAGGTAGCGGCGCTTTCGGACATTTTGAAGTCACCGAAGATGTTAGTCAGTATACCAGAGCCGCTGTATTTCAGCCCGGAACCAAGACTGATACATTGATGCGGTTTTCGACTGTAGCAGGCGAGCGCGGCAGTCCAGATACATGGCGTGACCCGCGTGGATTCTCGATCAAGTTTTATACCTCCGAAGGCAATTACGATATGGTCGGCAACAATACGCCGGTCTTCTTTATTCGCGATCCCTTGAAGTTCCAACATTTCATTCGCTCGCAAAAACGCCGGGCTGATAATGGACTGCGCGATCATGACATGCAGTGGGACTTTTGGAGCTTATCTCCGGAATCCGCACATCAGGTCACTTGGCTGATGGGCGATCGGGGAATCCCTAAATCATATCGTCACATGGACGGCTTTTCCAGCCACACTTATATGTGGATCAATGCTCAGGGTAAAAAGTTTTGGGTGAAATATCATTTTGAAACGGATCAGGGTAATGACTTCCTGACTCAAGAAGAGGCTGATAAACTGGCGGGTGAAGATAGCGATTATCACCGACGCGACTTATTCAACTCAATCAAAAACGGCGATCATCCAAGTTGGACATTGTCCATGCAAATTATGAAATTTGAAGAGGCCAAAACCTATCGATTAAACCCGTTTGACCTTACCAAAGTTTGGCCGCATGACGATTACCCCCTGATCAAAGTGGGCAAGTTAACGCTAACCCGAAATCCGACTGATTTTCATACTGAGATTGAACAGGCTGCGTTTGAGCCTAATAATTTGGTTCCTGGGATAGGGTTAAGTCCTGATAAAATGTTGCTAGGACGCGGCTTTGCCTATGCCGATGCGCACCGCGCTAGGTTAGGTGTGAATTACAAGCAAATCCCGGTCAACAAACCGAAGGTGCCCGTTCATAGCTATAGTAAAGATGGAGCCGGGCGGACGGAAAATGTCACAGACCCCGTTTATGCGCCTAATTCCAAGGGCGGACCTTCGGCGGATCCATCTTTAACAGATGACGGTGGTTTATGGCACGCAGACGGTGATATGGTCCGACAGGCTTATACGCTGCGCGAAGATGACGATGATTGGACTCAAGCGGGCATATTGGTGCGAGACGTAATGGATGATGCCGCCCGGGAGCGCCTCGTCAATAATATTGCAGGACACCTAAAGGCGGGCGTCTCAGAGCCTGTCCTGAAACGGGCGCTGGAATATTGGCACAATGTCGATGCCGATTTAGGGGATCGCGTTGCAAAAGCGATGAAATCCTAAGAATAGTTTCATAAGACCATAAAGGGCAGGCATCGTCTGCCCTTTATATTAAAATAAAAAATTCAAAATAGGGTCGCGGGGCACTCCCTCTGACCAACCCCCTTGCTATTGTTTGGACACCCGCCTATACGCCCCTCGATTTCTCCGGCTTTTCCAAAGGCCGACAGACATCAGCGCGAAACTGGCGGCTTTTCCCTCCCTTTCACGTTTTCATTGACGCCCGGATTGGCCGGGCTAGACCGCGGGTGTATCCCGTCGGCAGGACCTTATTTTGGAGTTCCACTCATGAGCGAAGCTCAATCCATGAATCCATCCACCGATGATTTTGCCTCTATGTTTGAAGCGTCTTTCGAGACAAATTCAATGGAAGAGGGCACAGTTGTCAAAGGTGTCGTGACCGCTATCGAAAAAGATGCGGCGATAATCGACATTGGCCTTAAAACTGAAGGCCGCGTTGACCTACGTGAGTTTTATACTCCGGGCGATGACAAAAAAATCGCCGTTGGCGACGAAGTTGATATTTATCTTGAGCGTATTGAAAATGCTCTGGGCCAAGCTGTTCTGTCGCGCGACAAAGCGCGCCGCGAAGAAAGCTGGATCAAGATGGCGAAATTCTTTGAGGCCGAAGAGCCTGTCAAAGGCGCTATTGTTGGCCGCGTCAAAGGCGGTTTCACCGTCGATCTCGGCGGCATTAATGCCTTCTTGCCGGGTTCACAAGTCGATATCCGCCCTGTGCGCGATGTTGGCCCTCTGATGAACGAAGACCAACCTTTTATGATCTTGAAAATGGATCGCTCTCGCGGAAACATTGTTGTCTCCCGCCGTGCTATCCTTGAGGAAAGCCGCGCTGAGCAACGTGCAGAGCTTGTTGGTCAATTGGCCGAAGGCGAAACACGTGAAGGTGTTGTCAAGAATATCACCGATTACGGTGCGTTCGTTGACCTCGGCGGAATTGACGGATTGCTTCATGTCACTGATATGAGCTGGCGCCGCGTCAGCCACCCCTCTCAGGTTCTGAATGTTGGCGATACGGTTAAAGTCAAAATCATCCGTATCAACCCAGAGACACAACGTATCTCCCTTGGCATGAAACAATTGCAGGAAGATCCTTGGAATGCAGCCTCTGCAAAATATGTTGTGGGAACCCGTCATATGGGCAAAGTGACAAATATTGCGGATTACGGCGCATTTATTGAGCTGGAAGAAGGCGTTGAAGGCCTCGTCCATGTTTCTGAAATGTCTTGGACCAAGAAAAACGTCCATCCTGGTAAAATTGTCTCTACCTCTCAGGAAATCGAAGTTGAAGTCCTTGAAGTTGACCAGGAAAAGCGCCGTATCTCTCTTGGTATTAAGCAGGTTCAAGAGAACCCTTGGGACAGCTTTACAGACCGCTTCCCGGTTGGCTCCACAATCAACGGCGAAGTTCGCTCTGTTACTGAGTTCGGCCTGTTTATCGGACTCGACGGCGACATCGACGGAATGGCTCATTTGTCAGACCTCTCTTGGGAGAAGTCAGGCGAAGAAGCCCTTCAGGATTATAAAAAAGGCGACATGGTTGAAGCCAAAATCCTTGAAGTCGATATCGAGAAAGAGCGTATCTCATTGGGTGTTAAACAACTCGTCAAAGATACAATGCCAGCTGGTGCAGGCGGCGCAAATCGCGGCGCAACAGTCACCTGTACTGTGAAAGAAGTGAACTCCGGTGGTATTGAAGTGACCTTTGGCGAAGACGACGCTGAAACAACAGCCTTTATCCGTAAAGGTGACTTGTCTCGTGAGCGTTCTGAGCAACGTCCTGAGCGCTTCGCTGTAGGTGACAAGGTTGATGCCTTGATCACACGCGTTGACCGTAAAACACGAAGCTACACACTTTCTATCAAGGCGCTCGAAATCGCTGAAGAGAAAGAGGCTGTATCGCAATATGGTTCCGCTGATTCAGGTGCGTCACTCGGGGATATTCTCGGCGCCGCGCTGAAAGGCGACAACTAAGCCTCACTCAGGTCTTATTACGAATGATAAACCCGCTCTTTGTTTAAGGGCGGGTTTTTTATTGGCTAATCACGATGGTTTTTAGGAATCTTCTTGACGGGTAGCGGGGCGATAGCGTTATAAGGCCGCTATGCTTCGTTCCGAATTGATTGACAAACTCCACGACGAAAACCCGCATTTGACCCGGAATGATATGGAGCGAGTTGTTGCGGTCGTATTGGAATCAATTACACAAACGCTAGAACGCGGTGCACGTGTTGAACTCCGCGGTTTTGGCGCTTTTTCTGTTCGTCACCGCAAAGCCCGCGCCGGACGCAATCCGCGCACGGGTGAGGATGTTTTTGTCCCCGAAAAGCATGTACCATTTTTCCGAACTGGTAAGGACCTACGCGAAAACATTGACGCGTCAAAAGACAAATAGACAGCTAGTTTTCGCCTCTTTAAAAAATTACTATATTGACGCTCTTTCGCACTTTGTGCAGTAATAAGCAGGGCGTTGCTTAGCGCTGTGTTACTTTAAATAGAGGGGAATGCCATGGGAATGGTTTCAGAATTCAAAGAATTTGCTGTCAAAGGCAACCTTGTCGATATGGCCGTCGGTTTCGTAATGGGAACAGCCTTCGCCACAGTGACTAAAGACTTTATTGATGGTGTTTTCATGCCATTGCTTCAACCTGTCATGGGTGGGATTGATCTGTCCGAGTGGAACTGGGTGATAGAAGCCCCTGTCGTTGCCGCAGATGGCACTGTCACAGATCCAGGATGGGTCATTAATGTGGGTGTATTTTTAACCTCTCTTATTACCTTCATCATAGTTGCTTTCGTGATGTTTCTCATCATTAAAGGCATGAATAATTTGAAGAAGAAAGAAGAGGCTGCGCCGTCTGCGCCTCCGGCTAATGAGGTTTTACTCGCGGAAATCCGTGATCTGCTCGCGCGGCAAAATTCCAAATCCTAGGTTCTCAGCCTCTAAAAACTGAGTATTAGAAATAAAAAACCCGCCTTCGAAAGGGGGCGGGTTTTTTTGCGTCCAAATTCAAATATATAGTTCGAATGTTAGTTTGGATTTAAACTCTCAAAAGCTTCTTCAATAGAAGCAGCGCTGTACGGTTTTTGCACAACCGGAGCGTGAGGAAAGCTTTCGGATAATTTCGTTTCCTCATGACCAGTGGCAAACAGAAAGGGCGTATCCGTTTCTGCCAAATACTTTGCAACAGCCTCACTGGTTTCCGTTCCGAGATTTACGTCCAATATGGCGAAATCAACGGTATTGTTTGAGAGATAATTTAAGGCTTCCTCTACGGAAGAGCAGGTGATGACCGACTCAGCGCCGAGTTCTGTGAGCATTTCTTCGCAATCCATGGCGATAATAGCGTTATCTTCCACTAATAAAGATCGATTGATGTTTAAACCCATAAATATATCTACCAATGCCTAAGCGTATTTCTCGCCGAGATATACGCGGCGCACATCCTTGTTCGCGCGAATTTCATCCGGCGTCCCTTCAAATAGGGCTTCGCCCTGAAACAAGATAGAAGCGCGGTCCACAATATCCAAAGTTTCACGAACGCGGTGATCGGTAATTAAGATGCCAATGCCGCGTTTTTTCAAATAGAGGACGAGTTCTGAAATATCCGCAATGGCAATGGGGTCAATACCCGTAAAAGGCTCATCCAAAAGCATAAAGCTGGGACGAGAAGCAAGAGCGCGGGCAATCTCAACGCGGCGTCGTTCCCCGCCTGACAGAGCAAGGGCGGGACTATCCTTGATGTGGCCGATATTCAGTTCGTCGAGTAAAGCGTCGACTGTATCGGCCCATTTAGACTTATCTTTCTCGGTGAGTTGAACGACGGCGCGAATATTCTCCTCTACCGTCAATCCTCGGAAAATACTTTGCTCCTGCGGGAGGTAGCCTACACCGAGCCGGGCCCGCTGATACATGGGCAGGGAGGTAATATCCTGGCCGTCCAAAGTAATCATGCCGCGATCTGCCTCAATAAGCCCCATAATCATATAAAAGCTGGTGGTCTTACCGGCGCCATTTGGGCCCATAAGAGCCACGACTTCGCCGCGTTGCACAGTTAAAGTAATATCTTTAACGACCACACGACCACGATAGGCCTTGCCGATATTATTGGCGGCTAACCCTGTGGCGGGGGGCGTTATCGTTGATGTTGGTGTTTCAGTCATATGACTTCTTTGAGACTTGCTTTGATTGACGTGTTTTAAAACGGACGAGTTAAGACGCCGGATCTTCCGTAGTGCCTGTACTTTTGATGAGTACGCGGACGCGTTGTTTATTTCCGCATTTCCGGCCTTGGCATTCGCTGACAACACGGGCTTCTTCCGTATCGAGATTGTAAATGAGCTTATCGCCAGTTACGACGCTGTCGTCCTGTAAAAGGATGACATCGCCCGTGACGGTGAAATTATTATCGGCTTGGGTATATACCCCCTGACTGCCGCGTACCTCTTGTGTCGGAGTAATATAATAAAAGTTCCCGACAGCCACAATTTTTTCGATGTCGCCCATGGCAGAATTGATACCGGAACCACCATTTTGGCGACCTGTAATGGTCATTTTGTCAGTTAAGATACGAACGTCTCCCTGACGGGCATCCACTTGTCCTGAGAAAATGGCAAGCCCACCTTCGAGTCGGCTATCATCGGCATCAATTGTGATAGGGGCACCTGAATTGCCTGCAAATTGCGCCATAGCTGGCGAGGAGAAGAGTGCACTGGTGGCCATGGCCGCAGCGAAAATCAATTTTATCTTGCGCATAGTCATCTTACTCACTTTGCCTATTCCTAATTCCCGTTTTGCAATACGACGCGGGTCCGCCCACCACTTCCGCATTCCCGGCCCTGACAATCTCCGGAAAACCGGATGGTTTCCGTGATTGTATTAAAGGTCAGCTTATCGGTTTTCGCCGTATTGCCGCCGGGTTGCTTAACAAGAACGTCCCCTGTGACCGTGATAAGGTTTTTATCCCGCTCGTAAACACCCCGATTGCCCGTCACATCATTTTCCGCTGTTTTATAGCGGAAATTATCCGTAGCGATAATTTTATTCACCTCTCCGAGCTGTAGGGATCCATCTGCTGAGGACGTGGCCTCACGCCGAAATATGTCCATTTTATCAGAGTAGAGGGTCGCGCCGTCCTGAACAACGACCACATTGTCAAACAGTTCGGTTTTCCCTCCGACGTAAATCGCACGTTCTGCGGTTATATTGATCGGGCCGTCTCCACCAAAGGCAAATTCTGAGGGTGCGCCGTCAGAGCTTCCTCCGTCAGCCGTTCCCTTTTTTTGGGCAGGATCTTGTTTGATAATCGCGTCCATTCCGTCTTTAAAAACAAATTGAGTATAATTATCATTAATTTCATAGGCGCGGCCATTTACTGTCCCAAAACTCCCGACGCACGATATGGGTTCATCGCCTTCAATCCTTTTGTCGCGAGCAAAAATGCGGGCGTGGACGGTATCACAAATATAGCCGTCATCCGTTTCAAGGTTCACATCCGAGCGTAAGTTGAGAATCTTATCCATATCATCATAGGTGCCGGTCTTGGCCAAGACGAATGAGGAGGCGGCTTCTTCCGCGCGGATGAATTCCAAAACCGGTTTGATAAGGGCAACTTCGCTTCGCTTCTCCATCGTGCGGGTCGCGGTATCCGCCGTCAGGTAGAAAGGCAGTCCATCAGATGTGCGGCCGCTATATCGGGGGTTGACCATTTTGACTGACTCAGTTGGATTAGGGTCGTTAAAAGTGTTCGTTCCGCTCCCCACAAATTGGAAAATCAGAAACAACACGAGTAGTCCGGCCAGACCCATCAAGATTTTACGCAGCAGTTGAATTCGCTGTGTATGACGGCGCGCCGCTTCGAGCGTTAGAGTCCGCTTTGGTTCCCATAGACCAAGCGCGTCCGCTACGCTGTTTTCGCGTGGAGAGGAGGACGGAGATGAACTGACTGCATTCATGGTTTTACGCTATAGGGGAGAGCAAACACAAAGTGTAGGAGGAAATCCTGCAAATGACGACTTGTTAAGGCAGTTACTGATGCCAAAAATTCTTCATTTCTTATGGTCTTAGTTCAAGGTCGGGATTAGGGCTTTAATCCGCTCGGCGCATTCTATGAGAGAATATATCCACGTCATGCCAACCGCCCAAATCCAATGCCGCACGGGTTGGAAGAAAGTCAAAACAGGCTTTGGCCATATCATAGCGTTTCTCACGTAAGAGGCGTGCTGATAAAATTGTCTTGAGTTGGTGCAGGTAAAGAACGTCTGAAGCGGCATAATTTAGCTGGGCTTCTGACAACTCGTCTGATGCCCAGTCGGAGCTTTGCTGCTGTTTGGATAGATCTACATTCAATAGCTCTTTGCAAATGTCTTTGAGCCCGTGGCGATCCGTATAGGTTCGCACGAGGCCGGAGGCGATTTTCGTGCAAAAAATCGGACCGACATCAATATCCAAGTCGCGCTTCAGAATGGCAACATCAAACCGGGCGAAATGATAGAGCGTTTCAACTTCCGGATTGGATAAGATTTTTTTCAAATTCGGGGCGTCATAAGTCTCGCGGTTCATCTGAACGATATGGGCGTCTCCGTCTCCGCTTGATAACTGCACGAGGCAGAGCTTGTCGCGCACAAGAGATAAACCCTGTGTTTCTGTATCCACAGCAATGGTTTTACCCAGATCGACATCAGCGGGGAGGTCCCCTTTATGAAAATGGACAGTCATATAATTTCCCTGTGATTTGTAAGGGGCGGAGTGTTCAAGGGCGGGGGTATTCAATTCAACTCGCAAAAACAATGGGTAATCACAAATTCAGCGCAAATGACAGCATCCCGTGCTTCTCTCATAGCCATATTGTGTTCCGATAAGGCAACGCAACCTATCGTTAATTCCGGCTCTCTTTACTAGCTTGTTTAATTGAGGTGCCCCGGAAAAAATTAGATAAAGCAGTGAAGAAATCTTTTTCTTTGTGCGTGAATGCAAAGGTTTTAGAGGCTATGAAGCAGTCATCAGAGGATAAGTTGCGGTCTGTAAATGGGCAGGCAGAATTTATTCTGCGCGCAGCCCTCAGAGAACACAGACGCCTTTAACAATACAAAAAGGGAACAGAAAATGAGTGACCGTTGGGAATATAAAATTGTCCAGCCAGAAAAAGGCGGAGGTATCACCGGAACTGACATCCGCGCAAATAATGCCGAATTTCTTAATAAATATGGGCGTGAAGGATGGGAATGTTATCACGTCAAAACGGATGACCACCCTTCAGTTTTTTATCTTAAACGAATGTTATAGGGGCTGAGCGTGCGCGAAAAGAAATGGGAGTACAAGGTTGAACGGGTAAAGCCTGTCGTCTTTGGGACGACGGACAGACAAAATGCTCAAATTGAAGAGCGATTAAACCGGTTGGGTCTCGAAGGGTGGGAATTGGTTAATGTAGTGCTCTATGGTCAGCAACGTCACTTATATTTGAAACGTTAGTTAAAGCTTCCTAAGTTTTAGGGACAGATTTACCGCGCAAAATTCTCCAAATTCGTCGTAATGTACGTTTGGAGAGATGGTAAGGACTACTTGCTAACCTTGCGAGCCGCCGTACGCGTCGCCAGCGCTTTCTCGATACTGGTGTGTATTCAGGCGTTAGATAATTATAAAAGACTTCAGAGACGGCTTCCCAACTATATTTCTGGGCATGGGCCACGCAAGCATGTCGGGACATTTGCAAAGCTTCCAGACACGCTGTCTTTAAATCCTCATTGATGGACCCCGCTCTGGAACCGGGGATAATATCGATGGGGCCAGAAACTGGATATCCGGCAACGGGCGTACCAGATGCCATGGATTCGATTATAACGAGCCCGAAAGTGTCGGTCTTGGACGGAAAAACAAAAACATCGGCATCCGCAAAATAACGCGCGAGTTCTTCATTGAACTTCGTGCCGGGAAAGGTGACCTTAGGGTATTTTTTCTTAAGCTGCTCCAGTTGCGGGCCGTCGCCAACAACCACTTTTGAGCCCGGTAGATCTAGCGACAGAAAGGCTTCGATATTTTTTTCAACGGCGATTCGGCCCACATTGATCCAAATAGGGCGCGCTAGGCCTTTGAAAATATCATCAGGGGCGAAACGGCGGCCAGGATTGAAAATTTCCATGTCCACACCCCGCGCCCAAGGCGCGAGCTTTGTAAAGCCCCGCTCGCGCAGAAACTCTACCATGGACGGGGTTGTCACCATGGTTCTTCCGCCGGAATTGTGAAACTCGCGAACAAATTTATACGGCCAGCGTAATGGAATAAACGGAAAGCGGGCCTTGATATATTCTGGAAATTTAGTGTGATAGCTGGTTGTAAAAGGCATTCCCCATCGCAGGCAAAGAGACCGGGCCATCTGCCCTAGCGGGCCTTCAGTTGCGATATGAACGGCCTCCGGTCCAAATTCTGTAATTCGGTCTTTAACGCTGCTAAATGCAAACGGGGCGAGCCGTATATCCGGATAGGTTGGAAGCGGCATTGTAAAATAACCGTCTGAAGGCGCTATGACTTCAACCATGTGTCCTTTATCCCGCAAAGCCTCAACCGTCTGCGTGAGGGTTCTAACCACACCATTGATCTGTGGATGCCAAGCATCAGTAATAATCAGAATTTTCATTCCGCTAAACTTCCGAGAGAGGACCTTAAATCGTTAAGTGTATCGCCGTATTTTTTCCAACGGCCAATGGAGCCCGAATAAAGGGGCTGTCTAACTTGTACTGAGCTGGCTGTTGCGACAGGGGATCTATTCTCGTGAAAGCGCATACATCTCTCATCCCATTCTAATCCGCAAAAATCTAATAAACGACGTGTTTCGGTTTCCTGATTGAAAACGATGTTTTCGTAATGAACCTCTGTAAATCTATCAGTCGGGATCGCTGATCGCCAATAAGCCATGAGGCTATCAAACTCCCTATAGAACCGAGCTATATCGTTGAGGTCGTACGTATAATTATAATAGGAGTAAGTTGTCGAAAACAGCTGTCGAAAATTGGAGAGGCAACTGTCCATCGCGCCCCGACGCAAAGCAATTATACGAGCATTGGGAAAGGTTTTGTGAATTAATCCGGCATAAAAGAAATTTAACGGCATCTTATCCGTCATTCGGGCGGCGTTTCTTCTTAAGGGGCTCGTCTCTGTCCAATATTTGTGTCCAATAGACGCAAGATTGATATTGACCGATTCGGTAAGGGTTCGGACATCCAAGACAAAGTTCGAAGATGTCTTTGTTGCGTTTTTAATTAAGCCTGCCATTAAATTTAATTCGCCACACGATTGGACCATAGGGTGGCTAGATAAGATTCTATCCACCAATGTCGTTCCTGTGCGCGGAAGACCAACGATGAAAATTGGAGATTGCTGAGACGGCTCGGCAATGGACCCTATTTTCTCAAACCCCTCACGGGCGGCTTTAAATATCTCCAGATAACTTTCAAAATCATATGAGAGCTCTGATTTTTTTTCCTTTTTTGCGCGCTTCAACCACGTCAGGCTCTGCTCATATTGTCCCATATCTTCAAGAGTTTTCGCGATAGCGTGTCCAATATGCAGAGCTTGCTCTGCACTATCCTGATGGGTCTCAAAAAGACCGAAAAGCTCTTGTAACTCGTTTGTTTCAGGAGTCTGTTTTTTTAGAGCCACCAAAGAGGAATACGCTTTTACATGGTTCGGATTGCGGTCTATCGTTTCGCGATAAGCCTGTTCGGCCCCTTCAAACTCCCCTAAAAATTGCAAGGATGATCCCAAATTATAATAAAAATTATCCGGATTTGGATTTAATTTTATGGCAAGTTTGAAAAATGGAATTGCCTTTTCGTGAAGTCCAGTTCGGCTGAAGATTACGCCGACAGTGTCTGCGACATGAGCGTCCGTGATAGGAAGGCATGCGGCTTTTTCATTTATATCCCGCGCTAAGGAAGTGTTGCTTCGAAGCGACAGTATCTTTGCGTAAGCGGATAAATATCTAGCGCTTTCAGGGGAAAGGTCTGCTGCTTTGCTGAAAAGCTCTTCCGCCTTCGCTGTATTGCCATGATTTGCAGCTAGTTCGGCCAGTAAATAATACGGAGCCGGATCCTGTTTGTCCTCAAAAATCCGTTCCATCGCAATTCTGTGTAACGCCCTGTAATCATGCTCTGCCAAAGCTTTTAGCCCTGCATTTAAGCAATTTATGGATTGTTGCGAGGATGACATAAATTGCCAACTATCAAATTTGTAGCGTTGTACCGTCATTGGCATACCCGCCTTATCAAAGGCAAGAGACAACTCGTCTGCGGGGGTAAGACAGTTATTTCAGCCTTATTTTAACGAAGGTCTTTTTGGGGGCTTCATATTTCTGTGAAGGGGAATATTGTGTTTAGGACGACTATTACCAGAAAAAGTATATCCGGTCTGGTTTCAACAACAAGCTTGATTGCATTATGCGGAGCAGGAGCTTTCACTGCGATGCCGGCATTTGCTCAATCTACGGCAGATGACGAAATTATCGTAACAGCCACACGCCGGGCAAAAACCGTTCAGGAAATTCCATTTAATATCTCTGCGGTCTCAGCTGCGGAACTCGAAGAGATTGGGATTACCGATCTCGCAGAGCTTTCGGCCTGGGTGCCGGGTTTTCATATCATTAACGGGGGTGGCCGCGAAGAGGACGGTATTGTCATTCGCGGCTTGAATGCAGATGGATTAGGGGCTGCAAACAATAATGGCACAGTGGCAACTTACATTGGCGAAATTCCACTATTTGTTGATTTAAAATTAAATGACATGAAACAGGTTGAGGTTCTCCTCGGACCCCAAGGGACACTTTATGGAGCCGGAACTATGGGGGGCGCCGTTCGCTATATCCCCAATAGGCCTGAATTTGGGGAAGAGCTGTTTGAAATCAGAGCCGATGCTTATGCCTATTCAAAAGGCAATGGAATCTCCAGCGATGTAGGATTTACAGCGAATGTCCCCGTTGGGGATAATTTTGCCCTACGGGCATCGTTGGATTACCTGAAAGACGATGGCTATATTGACTATGTAAATGTCGTGAACCAAATTGGTTTTTCCAATCCTGATAATCCAAATGACGTCCGCACTGTAAAAGATGCCAATAAGGAAGACACTTTTTCAATGCGTTTTGCAGCGCGTTGGGCGCCGACCGAATCTATTGATGCAAACCTTACATATTATGGTCAGTTTCAAGACGTAGAGGCGCGTTCTCACAATGGCTATGTCAATGGGCGGGACGCAAACAACACCGTTATCACGGGGCCTTATGAATCCGGGACGCGGGTGCTTGAACCAAATGAGCGTGATGATCAATTAGTTGCCTTGGAACTTACCCTAGATCTAGGCTTTGCGGAGCTTACGTCTGCATCAGGTTATGGGGAATATGATGAACTTGGCAATCGTGACCAAACGGACTTGCTGGTTGGCCTTCAATATAGCTATGAGAGCTTCCCAAGTTTTACAGCCATCACAGAGGAGGCTGTCCAGAGCAAGTTTATCAATCAGGAAGTGCGCCTCGTCTCGAAAGGCGACAAGCGCTATAACTGGATTATAGGCGCTTTTTATAACGAAAGCGATACGCAGTCCTACTCTCATGAATTCACCCCGAACCATCCATTTTCAAATCGGGCTGACGATTTGGAATATGATGCCTTTAGTAATTCTAATAGCAAAGAAATGGCTGTTTTTGGAGAAGTCGGGTTTGATATTACGCAGGCGTGGCAGTTGACAGTTGGCGGTCGTTATTTTGAATATGATTTGAAATCTGTAAGTAACGCCGTTGTCCCATTCTTTGCAGATCCGAGTTACGCCCAAAGTACTTTAGCCGATATTGAGGATCTTGAGTTTGATCCGCTCAATGATGCCAAGGATGACGGGACTCTTTTCAAAGTGAACACGTCCTATGCGGTGAATGATGATATCAACCTTTACGCTACTATATCAGAAGGCTTTAGGTTGGGGGGGTCAAACGGTATTGCGCCCTGTCCGGATGTGCTACCTGATACGCAAACTTTGTGTGCCCTGCCGGACGAACAAAATTATGGACCCGACACTACGACAAATTATGAAGTGGGTATCAAGTCTTCCTTGATGGATGGGCGCTTAACTTTAAACGGCGCTGTCTACTTGCTCGACTGGGAAGGTATTTTGCTGGCGGGCGCTACTGTAAATGGTAGTCTTCCTTATTTACAAAATGGCGGCAAAGCCCAGTCAAAAGGTGTAGAAATTAGTTTTGATTATGCGCCCATAGATGCGCTTAATATTCGAGGGAATTACGCTTACACTAACGCTGAGCTGACAAGTGATGCGCCGGGCCTCTATTCTCCGAACGGATTTTATAACGTGGATGCAAATGACACAGGGGGCGTCGATGGCGACCGCTTACCCGGCTCTCCCGAGCATCAATTCAGCTTATTTGCAGACTACACGCAAGACTTGGGGGAAGGTCAGGATTTAGTCTACCGCGCCGGGCTTACCTATACAGGAGATATTTTGCAGCGCGTTGGTTCTATCGCGAACGGGGAAACCCTTGATAGTTACGTCTTGGCAAACGCGTCGATTTCCTACCAGCAAGAAAATTGGGGGCTAACGCTCTATGCCAATAATCTGTTTGATGAATATGCAGAAGCCACGATAACGGGAACCAGCGCGTCCGTGCAGACTTTCCAAGACGGATTCGGTAGCGGAGGAACTCATGTGTTCCGAGGTTTCCGCCCCACCCCGATTCCCCCTCGCGTAATCGGATTAAGGGGAACGTATCGGTTCAAATAATTGGTAAGGGACGGGTATGGCTTCGGGTAACTTGCCGACTCAGAGAAATTCCATACAAAATCTATACACAGAATCAGGGCTATCAGGCCCTGTTTTTATATGTGGAAACCTCTATCCGTGAGGTTCCACGGGATGAAAATTAGGGCGGTTTGTCTTAGTTTAAATCACGTTGGATAAGAGCTCAAAAAGGGTGTGACAGTTTTATAAAAAATTCGGCGTATTTCCAAAGGCTTAACCATTCATAAACCTTTTTCGACCCATTTCTGTACTACTAAGTATTGACGTGAAAGCCGAATTACACACAATATGTAGTCGAAGCCATTCGGTTTCTTGTATTCGGTAGACTTAAGGGGAACAGTCCTAACGGGGCCTGTTTTTGAGTCCGCCAAAGACTTGAAAAATGGCGTTGAAATTAACATCTTGGGAGGGTTGGAGGATCATGACAGAGAATAACGAAAGCGAATTTAACGCGATGAGTGAAACCGACATAGATCTGATGGAGCCAGCAGGGCCAACAGGGGCGACTGTGGAGCCAAAAGTACAGACGCAAAAGCAGAAAACGGCTCAACCGCTCAATTCAGATGTGGAGCGTCCTCAGACGGTTCGGGCGCGTGATGCTCTCTTGACGGATTTCGGAAAGAAAACACTGGTTGATCGCTACCTGCTTCCTGAAGAGACCTATCAGGATATGTTTGCCCGCGTTTCCCGGGCCTATGCGGATGACACGGATCACGCGCAGCGCCTTTATAACTATATGTCCAAGCTTTGGTTCATGCCGGCGACTCCTGTTCTATCTAATGGCGGCGCGGACCGGGGCCTGCCGATTTCCTGTTTTCTGAACTCTGTCGATGACAGTCTTGATTCGATTGTTGATATTTGGAACGAAAATGTCTGGCTCGCCTCTAATGGCGGGGGCATCGGGACATATTGGGGCAATGTTCGCTCTATTGGAGAGAAAATTGGTCGCGCTGGTAAAACGTCGGGAATTATTCCGTTCATTCGTGTGATGGACTCGCTGACTTTGGCGATTTCCCAAGGCTCGCTCCGCCGGGGCTCCGCTGCTGTTTATCTCGATGTTCACCATCCTGAAATTGAAGAATTTCTAGAAATCCGCAAACCGTCCGGCGATTTCAACCGCAAATCTTTAAACCTTCATCATGGTTTGAACATTACAGATGAATTTATGGAAGCCGTTGCGTCAGGGGCAGAGTTTGGCCTGCGCAGTCCGCACACGAATCAAGTTATCAAAACCGTTAATGCTCGTAAGATCTGGCAGAAAATTCTCGAAATGCGTCTGCAAACGGGCGAGCCTTACATGGTGTTCTCTGATACGGTGAACAATGCGCTGGCTAAACATCAACGCGATGCAGGCATGAAAGTGCAACAATCCAATCTCTGCGCCGAAATCATGCTCGCCACTGGACGTGACAAATATGACAAAGAGCGGACAGCGGTTTGTTGTCTCTCTTCTCTGAATGCGGAGCGTTGGGATGAATGGAAGGACCAAGATGGCTTCATCGAAGACATCATGCGTTTTCTGGATAATGTGTTGGAGAGCTTTATTCGGAATGCACCGGATAAGATGGCCGAAGCCAAATATTCCGCCATGCGGGAACGCTCTGTCGGTCTTGGTTTGATGGGGTTTCATTCGCTCTTGCAATCTAAGAACATCCCGTTTGAAAGCGCGATGGCCAAAAGCTTCAATAACCGTATGTTTTCTTTCATCCGCAAGGAAGCTGATAAGGCGTCAAATACTTTGGCGGCTGAGCGCGGGGCTTGCCCTGACGCGCTGGATATGGGCGTCACTGACGAGCGTTTTAGCCATAAAATGGCCGTCGCGCCGACAGCTTCTATCTCTATTATTTGTGGCGGAACATCTGCGGGTATCGAGCCTATTCCGGCGAATATCTACACGCACAAGACCCTCTCCGGATCGTTCACTGTTCGGAATAAATTCTTGGAAGCTTTGCTCGAAGAAAAAGGGCTTAACACGGATGGTATCTGGGCAACTATCTTAGAGAATGAAGGGTCTGTTCAACACCTTGACGATCTGGATGAACATGAGAAAGCTGTCTTCCGCACGGCGTTTGAAATTGACCAACGCTGGGTGATTGAACATGCTGCAGACCGCGCCCCGCATATTTGCCAAGCGCAGTCTCTTAATATTTTTATCCCAGGAGATGTCGATAAATGGGATCTCCACATGCTGCATTGGCAGGCTTGGGAAAAAGGTGTGAAGTCATTGTATTATTGCCGGTCAAAATCCATCGCTCGGGCTGGCTTCGCAGGTTCTGAAAATAAATCAGAAATAGAACAGGCTATGGAAGCTGCGGCCCCCACAGACTATGAAGAATGTCTCGCTTGTCAGTAAGACCTATAAGAAATTTTAAGTTACCTTAATTATAAATTTAAGTGATTTAAAAATATGAGAGGCTCAGTCCCTAGACTGGGCCTTTTTTGTGGCTTTAGGGTCACATTAAGAAAAAATTTACTCTAAATTTAAAACATATCTACCCAATCGGCACAATACTGTCATATTGATATGGCAGAGGGCTCATAATAAAGTTATATACATCCTCTAGTGGTGGTTTCAGGGCTAAACATATTAGTCATCGATAAAAGAAGTAGGAAAAGGCACAAACCCGTGTTGAAATCTAAACAGCACATTTTGTTGAAATATTTCAGCGTGACAGCGCTTTTTACCAGTGCCCTATTCTCTTTTACAGTTTCCGCATCAGCTCAAGACATGCCCGCTAGCTCCAAAGGCTCTACTGACGGTCTCAATTTAAATCTTGGGTCGACGATAAATCCTGAATATGCGGCCGGATTTGAAACTCAAAACGGACTTATTGATCTGCCCGCAAACAGTGTAGGCTCAACGGTTTTCAAACTAGATATATCTGATCCAAAATGCCTGACAGGGACAGGAAATTGTCTGCAACGGGATGAGCGGGTTAATTTAGGCGCTGCGAAACAGTTCACAAGCGGATTTACAAAAGGTCTGGATTTGTCCTTAACTCCCCGCGCTTCCATGCGGGTGAATGACAGTGAATCCTCCACATTAGTCGGCGCCGTCGTGGAAATTGGTAAGAACCTTCGCGAAGGCTCCGAATTCGAAAGCAATACTTGGTACGTTTTTGCCGGGGCTGATGCTGAAGCGCTGACTTATGCGCCAAACTCGATAGACCGCCTCACAAGTGGACAGTTTAACTTACAAGATCGTATTATAGTGGGGGATGCTCAAGCCGGGGTTGGCTACAGACTTGGAGATGCAGATGTTTCTCTGTCATATATGCGACGCGAGGCGACCGCTCAGGATTTCAGCTACTCCGAAGACGCCGCAGCACTTTCTTTCACTTGGAAACGCTAGGCCATTTCAGACCCTTGATATTTCGGCCTTAAGTAAAAAGCGCCCTAAGGCGCTTTAAATCAAACGTGTAAATTTTCATCCTTTTAAGAAGTCGAGTAAGTCATCGACGAGCTGATCCTTATGCGTTGCGGTAAGTCCATGCGGCGCTCCTTTATAGATCTTGAATTCGCTATCCTTGATCATATCGGCGGCTGCTTGGCCACTAGTCTCAATTGGCACTGTTTTATCACCCGATCCGTGGACAATTAGAGTGGGTACATCAAAAGCATCCATGTCCGGCCGAAAGTCTGTTTTGCCAAAAGCGTCAACGCAGTCCAAAGTGGCCTTGGGGGAGCCTTGCAAAGCCATTGACATAGACCAGTTAATTATTTCGTCACTCACGCCCCCTGCGTCAGTCCCATTACCGTAAAAATCACCAAAGAATTCTTTCAAAAAACCGGGTCTATCCTCTCGCAGTCCACTTTTTATATCTTTGAAGACTTTTTCTTCTACGCCTTCCGGATTATCCGGCGTTTTCAACATGAACGGGGCGACGGATGAAATAAGGCCAGCCTGTTTAACACCTTTCCCTTCATGACGGGACATATAGCGGGACACTTCTCCGCCTCCCATAGAAAAACCAATAATAGCGGCATCTTTAAGGTCAAGTTGCGTCATGACAGACGCTAGATCATCGGCCAGTGTGTTATAGTCATATCCGTCCCAAGTTTGAACAGAACGTCCAAAGCCTCTTCGGTCATAAGCTATAACCCGATATCCGTTTTCCGCCAGACGAACAGCCTGATATTCCCAGCTATCGGAATTGAGCGGCCAGCCATGAATAAGAACGACCGGGCGGCCTTCGCCCCAATCTTTACAGTATAATTTTGTGCCATTGGCATCCTTGATATATTTCATCGAAATTCTCCTTATAAAGGTAATCAACGAAATAAGGATTTAAGATGTTCCCGGAAGGCTCTCTCAATCCTGGAGCCATGCCTTCTTGACGCTCCTTATCAATGCGCCTAACTCCCGCCCATGACCCAAGAAATTTACATGACATCCAAAGCTTGGCCTTTTGAGCAGGCCCGAATGATTCTAAAGCGTTTGGACATTGAAAAACGTCGGGGAATTGATCGCGGTGGCCGGCCTGTCGTTTTTGAAACAGGATATGGACCATCAGGTCTTCCTCATATCGGGACGTTTGGCGAGGTGGTTCGGACCACAATGGTTCGCAATGCTTTCATCGCCCTGACAGAAGGCAAAATCGAAACTAAACTCATCTGCGTGTCAGACGATTTGGACGGTATGAGAAAAGTGCCGTCAACTGTTCCCCATCCGGAAAGACTTGAAACCTATTTACAAAAGCCGCTCACAGATGTGCCGGATCCGTTTGAGACCCACGAGAGTTACGGCGCGCATATGAATGCACGCCTGCGGGCCTTTCTGGACAGTTTCGGGTTTGATTACGAGTTTTTATCTGCGACAGACCTTTATCGCACAGGTCGATATGATGAGTATTTATTGCGAGCTTTAGAGAAGTTCGATGAAATCATGGCAGTCATGCTCCCGACTCTTGGCGACGAACGACGTGCAACTTATTCTCCGTTTTTACCTATCTCACCTAGTACGGGACGGGTACTTTATGTGCCCATGAAATCCGTAGATGCGAAAGCCGGAACCATCACTTTCGACGATGAGGACGGCACTGAGGTGACGATTTCAGTCACAGGCGGACAAGTCAAACTACAATGGAAGCCGGATTTTGGTATGCGCTGGGCGGCTCTCGGTGTTGATTTTGAAATGTTCGGCAAGGACCATCAGGATAACGCGCCGATTTATTCTCGCATTTGTAAAATACTGGGCGGTGAGCCTCCCGTTCAATATGTTTACGAGTTATTTCTGGATGAAAAAGGCGAAAAAATTTCCAAGTCCAAAGGGAACGGCATATCTGTCGAAGACTGGCTCGCCTATGCTCCGCAAGAGAGCCTGTCTCTCTTCAACTTTGCCAAACCCCGAGCGGCAAAAAAACTATATTTCGATGTAATCCCGAAGACAGTGGATGAGTATTTTCAGCATCTGGCCGGGTATCATAAGCAAGATGAAAAAGCGCAGGCGAACAACCCTGTTTGGCATATCCACAATGGAAATCCACCAGAACATATTCCGCCGGTAACATTTGCGCTTCTTTTAAATCTTGTGAGTGCGGCGAACGCATCGGATCGTGATATTCTTTGGGGCTTCATCGAGCGGTATGAGCCGGAGGCAACGCCCGAGACCAATCCGGTCTTGGATCAGCTTGCAGATTTTGCGGTTCGTTATTACCAGGACTTTGTCAAACCTAACAAATCTTACCGCGCCCCAAGCGATCAAGAGCGATCTGCTTTGACCGATCTTGCCGCTCGCTTGCGAGAGGTGGAAGAGGCAGAGAAAACGGATGGAGAGGCGCTCCAAACGCTCATTTTTTCTGTCGGGAAAGAACATGAGTTCGAAAACTTACGGGATTGGTTCAAGGCCATCTACGAAGTTTGTTTAGGACAGAGCCAAGGCCCGAGATTCGGATCGTTCGTGGCGATATACGGCCCGGATGAAACAGCGGATCTAATTGAAAATGCACTTGCAGGTAAGCTCAGCTAATCTCTTTCTCTTTTTAGCTCGAAAGAAAGCAGACGAAGCGAGCATCCTTATTCTGGGCGTTTCGTATAAAATTGTCCGCTATAATCGCTGATTTGAGATGCGAGTTTAATTTGTCCAACCGACATTTCGGTTTTCATCAAAGTGGAATCACCATTTGTCAGCGTGACAGGCACGGATAATTTCATAATGGCGTCGTCGGGCGATTGTCGCAGAAAGCTGTAAACTGTGTCTTCTGAGTTAGCTGCGGGCCGGAAACCTCCATTAAGATTATAGGGAAATAATACAATTTTACCATTGGGAAGCTGCATTGTTGCCGCTTTTGTGGAGGTTGCGTGGTCAATTTTAAAAGCCTTGCGAATTTCTCTCCGAGGGGCGTTTAACGTGAACACAATGTTCCCCGGCGTTCCTTCATCGTAATAGGTTGAAATTCTAATCATACTCATCGGGTCAGGAAACGCATCACAGCGATATTTATTAGAGGGTCCCGTGCATTTTGCGACCACATGTTGGCTTGACCGAGAGGCGGGGTCGATATCCAAAGTGTCAGGATAGGCTCGCGCTGTGACATCGTCAAAACCATGGGTAAGGGTTATGGGGACGTTACCAACCAAAACTCTCTCAACAATGTAACGGCGTATATTTCCATTCTCTTTGTCCTTCACGCAGACAGTCTCCGCCGTTCGGGTCGATTTCTCAGGGTAGAGCGGATAACCGTCAAACTCCCGGCTACCAGTATCAGTTGATCTGACATTATCCAGATATACCCTGCTATCGCACTGAACGGCGAAAGCGGAGCCGTTTAGAAACGATAAAAGGGTGTAAGCTATCGCGGCATAAGCAAAGGAGAGGTAGATTTTATTGCGCATAGTCCAAGATTAAGCGTGAATAAGCTGACCGCAAGTCACAAATACCGTTACTCCAAATTGACGTATTAAATTTGCTAGGTTTAAAACGGTGATAATGTTAGCAAAAACTATGGTCTGGTTGCGATACCTTACATTTTCCCTACTGCTCTGTTTGATCAGTCTTATCCCGACAGCTGTATCGGCGCAGGCGGTATCGGATATTCAATCCTATATTGAATCCGGACAATATCAGGAGGCGTTCGAGCTCGGAAGCAGGTTGAAAACTCCGGATTCTCTTTCCCTGGCTTCCGAAGCTTTGGCGCGGCAAATCATGTTAGGGGAAACGAACACGCCTCACTTAAAGGCGAAACAAGCCAGAGATCTTGCGCAGAGAGCGCTAAAACTGAATCCGGGTCACCAAAATGCCCGACTTCAATTTGTAGTCACCGACGGGTTTGTTGCCCGGTTCACGGGGGATGTAACGGCATGGTTTAAAAAACTTCCTCAAAAAAGCTTGGAATACATTCAAGCTTACCGAACGGACTTCCCACAGGAGGCGAGGGGGGATGCTTTAATGGGGGCTTGGCACCTGGAAATTGCGCGCAAGGCCGGGGCCGAAAGCGCAGAGAAGTGGTTCGGCGCACGTATAGACTATGGAAAAGGTTTTTTCGAACAGGCCCTCCAACGGGATCCTGCGGATATGATTATGCGTGTCAACTATGCCTTTGCTTTGATCGCTTTATCTAATGAAGAGGCGGTGAGTGAGAGCGATTTAATGAGAGCCAAATCAATTTTGACAGATTTGGAATTGCAAGAGACTCCAGATGACTTCAGCCAAAAAATGTTTGAAAAAGCTAAAATAGCGCTGAGTTTATTTGAAGATCAAGAGGCCTTGGAAGACTATATAAACGCCTATTTAGAAAGTGATCCGACCTAAGATAAAGTCTGATTTGTGTTGTTATTTTTTAATTATTGCGAGACCCAGACGATGCGGGCGATCCATTGTATATCGCGTCTGGCAAAATCTCTATCGTCATAATCGGGATTAAGCGAAACGAGCTCTATTCGGGTTTCATTTATCAAGCGGAGTTCTTTCGCCATAATCTCCCCCTCATTTGTTTTGACAACCACACGGTCACCGCGCCTTACCGTCTCGTTCGGGGCGACGAGAACTTTATCCCCTGCGCGCAGGACTGGCGACATAGAGTCACCGGCGATTTGCAGGCAATAAACATTTTCATCTCTGAGCCCAGGCACCCGAACATCTTCCCATCCTTCCCCAACGGGAAAACCGGCATCATCGAAAAAACCTTGGCTACCCGCTTGAGCAAGACCAATAACAGGGATGGACGGCCCGTGAGCGCCAGCTTGGTCAGCAAAACGCGCAAAATCTTCAAAACTCATGCCGACCGTGCCGAGGACTTTCGAAAGGCTTTCCGTGGAGGGCCAGCGATTTTTACCAGAGCTAGATTGGCGTTTCGACTTATTAAAAGTCGTCGGGTCGAGACCGGCTTGACGCGCTAAGCCGGAGGGGCTCGTCGATAAAGATTGAGACAATCGATCAAGCGCATTCCAAATATCGGTATGGGAAAACATGGGAGTCTATCTAGGAAAAAAAGCCTAAGCGGTCAAATGGAAACCGGGCCAAAAGTCGGGAGAGGAGAAAAGAGATTTACGCATAAAAAACCCCGGCACTGTTTAATAAAACAGGCCGGGGAAGGTATTCGCACCGCTAACTTTAGCAAAGCGCGAGGGGAAAGTTGGGTTTGGTGAAGCGCAGAATTTATACTGCGCTTCACCGAATTCTTTAAGAGGCCACAAACTCAGGATAGCTTGGGACGCCAATCTCGGCTTGGTCCAGTCCGATATATTCGTCTTCTTCGCTGACCCGCAGACCGATAGTCAGTTTTAAAGCAAACCAGACAATGGATGAGGCAACACAGACAAAGACGGCTGTGGCGAGGACACCGATAAGCTGCGGCATGAAGGTCACATCAGGGTTAGTGAAAGCGACAGCCAATGTTCCGAAGATACCTGCAACCAGGTGAACCGGCACGGCACCGACTACATCGTCGATTTTAAGTTTATCAAGCAAAGGCACTGTCAAACAGGCGAGCAAGGAGCCGATACCGCCGACGAGCAAGGCAACCGGAACGCTCGGTGTAAGGGGCTCAGCTGTAATCGCGACCAAGCCGGCCAAAGCACCATTCAAAGCCATAGTTAGGTCAATCTTACCGTAACGGATTTGGGTGTAGAGGATGGCAATGATAACGCCCGCGACTGCCGCCATATTTGTGTTTACAAAGATTTTCGCAATAGAGTCTGCATCAGCAATAGTGCCAAGCGCTAGCTGTGACGCTCCGTTAAAACCAAACCAACCGAGCCACAAGATAAATACACCCAGTGTTGCGAGAGGCATAGAAGAGCCAGGGATAGCGTTCACTTTTCCATCGACATACTTGCCTTTACGTGCGCCGAGAATGATGGCCCCTATTAGAGCGGCCCAGCCGCCAGTGGAGTGAACCAATGTAGAGCCAGCGAAGTCAGAGAAACCCATACGATCAAGGAAGCCTGTTCCCCATTCCCACGAGCCAACAACCGGATAGATAAAGCCAGTCAGAACTATAACAAAAATGATGAAGGGCCAAAATTTAATACGTTCAGCAACTGTGCCTGAAACAATTGAAGCCGTCGTGGCACAAAAGACCATCTGGAAAAACCAGTCTGAATACCCTGAGTAGCCTGTATCTGTGCTTGGGTCGCCAAAACTCATAATGCCGGGCATTCCGAAGAGCCCCGCACCGTCACCGGACACATTATACATAAGTTGGTAGCCTATGACCCAAAACATAAGGCCAGCCACAGAGTATAAGCTGATATTCTTCAAACATTGCATGGAGACATTTTTAGTGCGGACAAAGCCTGCCTCCAGCATGGCAAAGCCTGCGGCCATCCACATGACAAGGAAGCCACCGATCAAAAAGAGTAATGTGTTAAATACAAAGGCGTCATTTGCCGCCAGACTCTCGAGGGACGGGGCGTCTTGCGCCACCGCCATTGCGGGCAGAGCACTAAGTATAGCGGCTCCCCCCAATATTTTCGCAAAATTGCGTTTAGACATAACGGATTCCCTTCCAGTTTTCTTGTGTCTCCTCTTTGGCGGTGATTTTGTGTGCATGAAATGGATTCACGTGTCGGATTTGGGGACTTACGCGACAGAGTCATTATCTGTGCGCTGATAATTCGTTTATGCCCTGTTCTTGTGCAACGAGGTTGTTTATAAACTAATTATGTCAGAAATTAAGATTGCTTATAAGATATTGACCCAAGCCGAATGGGGTGAATTTATTCAGGAAATGGTCTTTGAGGGAAGTGAAGTGGATCTGGAGGACGGATTTATTCACTTGTCTGCGGAAGATCAGGTTCAGGAAACGCTTCATAAACATTACACAGGCGGAGGAACGATTGTTATCGTTAAAATTTCTCTGGAGAGGGCGGGCCTAAAGCTAAAATGGGAAGAGTCTCGTAATGGAGAGAAATTTCCACACGCCTATTCAGACCTTACCATGGATGATGTGTTGTCCTATCGGAAACTTCTACCCGACCGGAACGGACGCTATGTATTCGGGACGGAGTAATGAGTTTGTTTTATAAAGTTGGGACGTCCGTTCTGCGCAGGCTTCCAGCGGAGCGCGCCCATACGGCCACGGTAAAAGCTTTGCGGGCAGGGTTTGGTCCCAAGGCGAGCGCAAAGAAGTTTCCTGAACTTGCCACAGAAATTGGGGGCTTAAACTTGCCAAATCCTGTCGGGTTAGCGGCGGGATTTGATAAGGATTGTGACGTTCCTAATGCCATGTTGGATTCAGGGTTTGGATTTGTCGAATGCGGGACGGTGACGCCAAAGCCCCAGACCGGAAACCCGAAGCCCCGTTTGTTTCGACTGACGGAGGATGAAGCTGTCATCAATCGCATGGGCTTTAATAATAAAGGTCTTGATCATTTTTCAGCACGTCTTCGAGCGCGACACGAAAATGGCGGCATTATAGGGGCCAATCTCGGCGCAAATAAAGACAGTGACGACCGTATAGCCGATTATGTCACAGGCTTAGCCCGGCTCTGGGGGATGTGCGATTACTTTACTATCAACATCAGCTCGCCCAATACGCCCGGCCTGCGTAATCTTCAGGGCAGCACAGAGATGGAAGATTTGCTCGGACGACTCTCCGAAACTCGGTCGAAACTGTCAGGGGATTCGCCGAGCTATCCCATGTTTTTGAAAGTTGCTCCGGACCTGAATTTTTCAGAAGTCGAACGGGTGGTAGAACAAGCCCGAACTTACGGTCTTAACGCGATTATTGTCAGCAATACAACGATTGAGCGTCCCGATAATTTAGCCAGTTCTCATCGCGGGGAAGGGGGTGGTTTGTCAGGTCAGCCGCTCTTTGAAAAATCTACGGCGCTTCTGCAGGAGTTTTCTGATGCAGCCGGAGGACGGATTGATTTAATCGGCGTCGGCGGTATCGGCAGCGGGGCACAGGCTTATGCCAAGATCAGAGCCGGGGCCAAGGCCGTGCAGCTTTATTCCGCGCTTGTTTATAATGGCCCGCAACTTGTCCAGGAAATATGTACGGATTTGTCAGCGCGATTGAAGGCGGATGGGTTTGCGACCCTTATTGAGGCGGTTGGCACCGCATAATTAAGGCTTACATCTTACCTTCTAAATGCCGCGTAATAGCGGGGTAGGCTATAGCGAGTGTCACCGCCCGCATGACATAATAAACTAAAAAGGCTATCCAAATACCGACGGCCCCAAGCTCCGGGTAAAGCAAGTAATGCGCGCCAATATAAATAATGACAGAGACGATTCCAGCATTGCGCATCGCTGCCGTTCTCGTCGTGCCGATGAAAACGCCGTCCAGCTGATACGCCATGAAGCCGAGGACCGGGGCAAGGGCGCAATAGGCCAAATAGGCTTGGGCGCTGGCCCGAACATCCGGATCCGTAGTTAGCAGATTGATAATAAAAGGTCCGCCAAACCAAATTAATGCTCCGCAAACACAGGCAAAAAGCGCCGAAAATTCTGTCGTGAGCCGAACGGCCCTATCGAATCTGGATTTGTTTTTCGCGCCATAGGCCGCCCCGGTGACGGCTTCTGCCGTATGAGCAAACCCATCTAGGACAAGGGCAGACATTGTGATGAACTGCATCAATACATGATAGCCCGCTAAGAATGTTTCCCCTTCGGCCGCCGCAGCGTTGCCGAAAAAGTTAAATCCAATCGTTAGTGACAAAGTGCGGATAAAAATATTGGAATTGGTCACGCCAAGTTTTGAGAGAGCTTCTTTGGCTAACAAGGTTTTCTTGCTGATAGCTTCCCATCGAAAGCCGCCGCGGCGTCTAATCTCGCGGTAAGCCAGCCAAAGGCCCGCGGCTAATCCAACCCATTCGGCAATAGAAGAGGCAAGAGCGACACCATACAGGCCCGCACCGAAGCCGAGAACAAATAAGGGGGAGAGGATTAAGTTTGTCAGGTTTAAGACAATCTGCATTCCAAGCGCTAATCCGGATCGGCTTATTCCGACAAACCACCCCATGAGGGCAATACTGGCAAGCGTTGCAGGCAATCCCCAAAGCCGAGCTTGTATATAGAGTGTGGCCGACGCCTCAATATCGGGATGGGCCGTGTAGATTTTAAAAGCAAGCGGCAGGAGCCAGCCCTGTAACAGCAGGATGAAAAGTCCGATGCAAAGTCCAATGGGAAGAGCGCGAAGAATGTGGGACTGGACATCTGCTTCCGCCCCTTGGCCGTCACTTTGGGCGACGAGGCCTGCCGTACTCATGCGAAGAAAGCCAAATCCCCAATAAAAAATGCCGTAAATAACAGCTCCAAGGCCGATTCCGGCCAGAGCACTTGTCCCGACAAAACGGCCAATAACAAAGGTATCCACCAAACCCACGATTGGGGCCGCACCATTAGCGAGCATGATGGGCCAGCTTTGATTGAAAATCTTTTTCCGGCTTAGCCTGCCTTGTATGACTGTCTCGTTTGGCACAAAGGGGCGCTACAGAATCGCGCTACCTTTGTCATTCTTTAAATAATGCTTCTATGTACCGAGGATATTTTTCATGGCCTCTAGATAATTAATCCAAGCCTGTCGTCCGTGTTTCGTAAGGTGAACCAGAGTTTGTGGACGTTTGCCCTTAAACCCTTTCTCCTGCCGGACAAAACCAGCGTTTTCAAGTTTGGTTAGGTGAGTGGAAAGATTACCGTTACTCGTGCCTGTTTTCTCCAACAGCTCCGGAAAGCTCGCGGGATTGACGGCAGAGAGGTAAGCCATGATTCCCATCCGGAGACGTCCGTGAATGATGTCGTTCACAGCGTCCAGATCGAGACCTATTTCCGTATCACCTGCGTCACTGGACATTTTCTTCTCCGGGAACATCTGTCCCTCCCGCCTTTTTCATCAAAAGCAGAGAGGGGAGGATGACCGTAAAAATAGTGGCGATAGACCCGATGAGATAAACGACTGTCTGACCGTAAAATGAAAAGCATACCGCAGATGCTGTAAAGCCTATAAAAGAGGCAAAATGAAGCATACGTATTTTACTCATTTTCGCGACTACGCCGTAAGCAAGCCCTTGTCCGGCAAATCCGACAATCATAACAAGATCAAACAGTTTATATGTGCCGTCCGCAAACACCATATTGATGATAATGCCGACAAAAAGCGTCGCTAACATGCCCGAAAACATCGTCCAGACATAGCTTTCGACTCGATTCGCGGCAGAGTTTGATCCGGCTTTCTTGTTGATTTTGCGTCCCATAACTGCGCTCCCCAGGCCGCCAATGACGCCAAAAGCGATCCAGGCGAGGGCGAGAGTGCTTTCCGGTAGACCGATGGTTCCTGATAATATTCCCCATTGATAAAAGAATATAGAGGTGAGCAAGACGCCCCACATCAGACCTATAGGGCCGCCCAGAAGAGGGGTCTCAGCCCCTTCCTTGGCAAGGCGGCTAGCGTAATCCAAATCCGAAAGCAGGTTTTCTTTTGACATAATCGTCTCCTTATCAATCAATAAACTACTTTATCTTAAAAATATGTTTGCGTTACAAACTACACTATGTCAAGTTTGAAATACAAACTAATTTGAAAGGAGGCTATTGTGTTTGTTAAGTTAAAAAAATTGAGCGTTTCTACTGGAGGCGCCATCTGTGCGCTCTACGCTCTCAGTGCGTTAGGAGTTAGCCCTGCTTGGGCGAATGAAGTAACGGACTGGAAGATTATAGACGGCACCATCCCTGTGACCGTCACGCTTAAGGGCGTGTCTAAAACCGAGGGGCCAATATATGTCTCAATCCAGACGCGAGAGAACTATCGCTCTATGAAAGGGTTTGGCGGCGTTTTAGGTGAGCCTACTCTTGGAGATATTACTCAGATATTTAATGTTGATTCGCCCGGAGACTATGCAGTGTCTGTGTGGCATGATCTGGATGATGACGGACGGTTCTCAATGACTGAGGATTACAAAATCCTAGACGGTTGGGGCGCGTCCGGAGACGCGCCAGAAGATCGCGAGCCTACATTCGACGATGTTAAAATTAAGGTCGACGAGTCTGGCGCAAATGTGCCTGTCGAAATAAGATATCCGGGCTAATTAGTCTTTTGACATTGTATCAAATAAAAAAAGCCACCGATTTTCATCGGTGGCTTAATTCGTTTTAAAATCTCTAACTGACTATTTCTGGACCCAGCTGCCAGAAGACATGAGAACATATTCGCCAGCGCTGGCTTTGGCGACCTGCTTTTCACCTGTTAGGGCGGCGACGACTTCCGTCTTCACATTTTGGTCATTGGCTAGACGCGTATAGAGAGATTTGCGAGCAATATTAATTTCTTTCATGGCCGCTTTAGTGGCTGCATCCAAGGACTGGTTATTGACGGCATCCAGATATCCGGCTGCGGTTTCTCCGATCTTGCCGGCCGATTTCGCCCTATCAACAGTAGCCTTTGCAGAGGCGGATTGTGCCTGCGCAGTGTTTAGGCCTTGTATATTCAATGCGCCTGCGCCTGCGCCTAAAATTGCGCCGGCTACAGTTAAGGCGATAATTTTTGATACGATTTTCATATGAACCTCCTAAAACAAGTCTGGGTTGTCGGCGATAAGTTCTTCCACATCTTTGTCGAGGCGCACGCGAACTTCCTGATCAATTTTGACGTTCAGATCAATTTTGATCGGTTTATCGGATGGCTCGATCTTCACCGTGGGGGTGCAGGCCGATAACCCGCCTCCCAAAGAAGTGAAAAAAGCTGCGCTGAGCAACACGGATTTCAAACCTGAATTTTTCATGATTGACCTTATACCTAATTCCGGCTGAACCTGGCATTAACAAACCTGCCTTGCAATCAGATTTTAATGTTGAGGGCCCACAGGCGAGATTTTCTTGAAAGCCTGCGAATCGCCCGCTAATGAATAAAAAAACGCCTGATAATATTATCAAGGGCGAAACCTTTATCGGAGGCCCATTTGGCTGAATATCTAACCCTCGAAGCTTTATTTACGCTTTTTATGCTGATTTTGCTTCAAGCCGTGCTCGGCTTTGACAACCTGCTTTATATTGCTATCGAGAGTAACAAGGTCGGCGACCCGAAGGACGCTAAGAAAGTCCGAAAATGGGGGATTGGGATCGCCGTTGTATTCCGGATTATTCTTCTCTTTATAATTGTTGGTTTGTTCGGGGCCATGGCGGCGCCTCTCTTCTCAATTCCCTTTGCCGGAATTCTAGAGGGTGAGTTTACCTTGCAGAGCCTTGTTACGCTCGGGGGCGGGGGGTTCATTATATATACTGCGATAAAAGAGATACATCACCTCTTATCTGTCGACCATATTGAACATTCCGAGGGCTCTGGAAAACGGTCAGTCGCAAAAGCGATTGCACTTATTGTTATAATGAACCTGGTTTTTTCTTTCGACTCAATTCTCTCTGCAATGGCGATCGCAAGTATAGATGCGGCAAATATCGTCGATAGTGCAGGCGCTACACTCGGGGTTTTCCAGGGAAGTATCGTAGATTGTAAAGCGGCCCTCATTGCTGACCCGATAGCCGGCGCGGTCGGCTGTGAGCCGACCAAGTCTTACCAAGTTCCGCTCATGGTGATCGCTATCGTATTATCAGGTCTTGCCATGATCTTTATGGCGGACGCTGTCACGAATTTTCTTAAAAAGAATCGTATGTATGAAGTCCTCGGATTATTTATCCTGTTTTTGGTGGGCGTTCTATTGGTCACAGAAGGTGCTCATCTGGCCCATCTTGAAATATTTGGTTTTGCGATTGACGCGATGAGCAAGTCTAGCTTCTATTTGGTCGTTGGCGTATTGATTGTCACGGACGTCCTCTCCAATGGATATCAAAAGCGGCTTTGGGCACAGAAAGAGGCCGAAATGCGCGGCCCTGATTCTGCCGCAGCCGGGTTGGCGGCGGTCGATGCCCATAAGGCAAAGAAGAAAAAGTCAGCTCAATAGCGGGTGACGCTTGGTGGTGACGATCTCTCACTGTGAATCCCGTTATTGCCTGAAAAAACCGCATATCTGCTGTTGACGGAACCCATCTCCCCTCGTATATGGCGCCCCACGCTGATGAACATGCTGTCTGAGGGTCACCTTAGAAACCTTGTTTAAAGCAAAATTGGAATAACTTAGTCATCCCGGTTGCGGAGTTTTCGCGGCAAGGGTTGGTCTTTTGCAGACATCCGGCACTCAGGCATGGGGCTTGAATGCGGGGCTGTTTGCATTTTGTGCAGGAAATACGGCCCATGCCAACAATTCAGCAGCTCATTCGCAAGCCGCGCAAAGACAAGCGTAAACGGAATAAGGTTCCGGCTCTTGAGGCGTGTCCTCAGAAGCGTGGCGTTTGTACACGTGTTTATACAACCACTCCAAAGAAGCCTAACTCAGCGCTTCGTAAAGTGGCTAAAGTGCGCCTAACGAATGGATTTGAAGTTTTGTCTTATATCCCGGGTGAGGGACATAACCTGCAAGAGCATAGTGTTGTGCTTATCCGTGGCGGTCGTGTGAAAGACTTGCCGGGTGTGCGCTATCACGTCCTTCGCGGCGTTCTGGATACTCAGGGCGTTAAAGATCGTAAGCAACGTCGTTCGAAATACGGCGCGAAGCGTCCTAAGTAAGGTAGTCAGTCATGTCACGTCGTCACCGCGCAGAAAAACGGGTTATTCTTCCCGATGCAAAATTTAATGATTTGGTTCTCGCCAAGTTCATGAACGCCATCATGTTGGACGGAAAAAAGTCTACGGCTGAAAAAATCGTCTATGGCGCGATGGATATCGTCGAAGATAAGGCGAAAACAGAATCAATCCGCATCTTCCACGATGCTCTCGAAAACATTAAGCCGGCCGTAGAGGTTCGCTCCCGCCGCGTGGGGGGTGCGACTTATCAGGTACCTGTCGAAGTGCGTCCTGAACGCCGTCAGGCTTTGGCTATTCGTTGGTTGGTAAACGCCTCGCGTTCACGCAACGAAAATACAATGCGCGAGCGCCTTGCGGGTGAATTACTCGACGCGTCAAACAATCGTGGCACTGCCGTGAAGAAGCGTGAAGATACGCACCGCATGGCTGAAGCTAACCGCGCCTTCTCACATTACCGCTGGTAGACCGAAAGAGCTAAGAGACCAATCATGGCACGCGACTACGAACTTAAAGATTACCGTAACTTCGGCATCATGGCTCACATCGATGCGGGTAAAACAACCTGCACGGAGCGGATTCTGTATTACACAGGTAAGAACCATAAAATTGCTGAGGTTCATGACGGCGCGGCCACTATGGATTGGATGGCGCAAGAGCAAGAGCGCGGAATTACGATTACATCCGCTGCGACGACTTGTTTCTGGGCTGGTAAGCGTTTGAATATTATTGACACGCCGGGTCACGTTGACTTCACAATTGAAGTTGAGCGGTCTTTGCGTGTTCTTGACGGGGCTGTTGCGCTGCTTGACGCCAATGCCGGTGTTGAGCCGCAAACTGAAACAGTTTGGCGTCAGGCTGATAAATACAAAGTGCCTCGCATGATCTTCATCAATAAGATGGATAAGCTTGGTGCCGATTTTTACGCCTCTGTTCAGTCTGTAAAAGACCGTTTGGGCGGAAATGCGTTGGAAATGCAGCTTCCAATCGGATCTGAAGACAATTTTAAAGGCGTCGTCGATCTTGTTAAAAATGTCGCTTATATGTGGGAAAAAGAAGCTGATTTGGGCGCCACATACGATATCGTCGATATTCCGGCTGATATGGTCGAAAAGGCGGCTGAATACCGTGAAAAACTCATCGAAGCCGTAGCTGATATGGATGATGAGGTCATGGAAGCTTATTTTGAAGGTACCATGCCGTCTGCCGAGACAATTCAAGGGCTCGTTCGTAAGGCAGCAATCGCCAACAAAGTTGTGCCGGTTTTCTGCGGAACAGCCTTTAAGAATAAAGGCGTGCAGCCTCTTCTTGATGCGGTTGTGGCCTACCTGCCAAGCCCGCTGGATATTGCGGCTATTAAAGGCATTGATGTTAAGACGGGTGAAGAAACAACTCGCCCGGCTTCTGATGATGAGCCGCTGTCAATGCTTGCTTTCAAAATCATGAATGACTCCTTCGTTGGGACTTTGACATTCTGTCGTCTTTATTCCGGCGTTCTCGAGGCGGGTTCGACAATTCTTAACTCAGTTAAGGAGAATAAAGAGCGTGTTGGCCGGATGATGATGATGCATTCTAACGACCGGGAAGATATTAAAGAAGCGTATGCCGGTGATATTATTGCTGTGGCCTCTTTGAAGCAGACAACAACAGGTGACACATTATGTGATCCGAAGCACCCTGTCATTCTTGAGCGTATGGAATTCCCTGATCCGGTTATCGAGATTGCGGTTGAGCCCAAGTCTAAAGCGGACCAAGAAAAATTGGGCGTTGGCTTGCAGCGTTTGGCAGCAGAAGATCCGTCTTTCCGCGTGACAACTGACATGGAGTCCGGCCAAACTATTATGGCGGGTATGGGCGAGCTTCACTTAGACATCCTTGTTGACCGTCTGAAGCGCGAATTTGGTGTGGAAGCGAATATTGGTCAGCCGCAAGTGGCTTACCGTGAATCACTCGGTGCGCCTGTTTCAATTGATTACACGCATAAAAAGCAATCAGGTGGGTCTGGTCAGTTTGGCCGCGTTAAAATCAATTTCACTCCGGGTGAGCCAGGTTCAGGTATTGAGTTCGAAAACTCAGTTGTGGGTGGTAATGTACCGAAAGAATACATTCCGGGTGTTGAAAAAGGTATCCGCACAATGGCCGAAACGGGTCTCTTGGCTGGGTTCCCTTTCATCGACTTTAAAGCCGAGCTTTATGACGGCGCATACCATGATGTTGACTCCTCTGTTATGGCTTTTGAAATCGCAGCGCGCGCCGCTTTCCGCGAGATCAAGAGCGAAGGCAGTATCGATCTTCTCGAGCCTATCATGAAGGTAGAGGTTGTGACGCCTGATGAGTATATGGGTGATGTAATCGGTGACTTAAACTCACGCCGCGGCATGATTGAGGGAACTGAGATGCGCGGAAACGCGAATGTCATCAACTCTATGGTGCCTTTGGCTAACATGTTTGGTTATGTGAATGATTTGCGTTCCAAAACGCAGGGCCGCGCGCAATTTACAATGACATTTGATCACTACGCTAAGACGCCTCAGGCAGTCGCGGATGAAGTGATTTCTAAGCAGGGCGGCAACTAAGCCGGTCTAAAAATAAGTATAATGGTTTTGACCTCCTAAGAAGAGAACGGAGAAAAAAATGGCAAAAGAGAAATTCGAGCGTAATAAGCCGCATGCCAATATTGGCACGATTG